>ERZ827101.536-NODE-536-length-60067-cov-13.020546_pt1 | contig 60067 bp, 52 predicted proteins | sample MGYA00519869_ERZ827101 | MGnify/ENA primary metagenome ERZ827101 (study PRJEB31778, sample SAMEA3449256) | human gut metagenome | biome: human gut; feature: human-associated habitat; material: faeces | place: United Kingdom | collected 2010/2012 ...
GCAGTAAAAGAGATAAAAAATAGATGGTTTACATTTTTTGTCTTTATGGTATAATATAAAAATAAAAAGGTGCTGCCGATAGACGGTTAGCCTAGATTATATGTGTTATGTAAAAATAACCGCAACCTTGGCCGGGGCGGTTATTTTTTCTGCCGTGATTATCTTTCCCGATGAGGTAAAATAATCCGGCAACACTAATTAACAAACTCATTAACTGTAAAAGTTCACTTGTTGTTATCATTAGTATCCCCTCCATTTCAGGTAAAAAATTCCTAATCTTTGTCTTTTTAATCACAATATGATATGATGAACACGAAAGAAAAAACATACAAGAATTCGTATATTTTAATAAGAAGAACAGGAGCAGGGGAATGGGAAAAAGAACACGGATTGTTTTATATGCACTGTCACTTGTGACAATGCTTGCAATGGTGACACTGATTATTTTTTCACATGGAAGACAGAGCGGTGAGCCGGCGAAAGATGTGCTGTCCGAGACGGATATCAGCAGCACGGAGGAACCGGTTCAGATACCGGAAGCGGAAGAATCAGAAGAGACGGAAGCAGCAGACGGGCAGAACAGGATCCAAAACGACACAGAACAGGAAGAAGCGGACATAGCAGGTGGAGAAACGGACAAGCAGGCAGAAGCAGGGAATACCGAAGGAGACGGCAGCACGACACTGATTTTTGCAGGGGATGTACTGTTTGCAAACGCCTTTAAAAGCAACTATGATGCGGGCGGAATTGAAAAAGTGATCGAGCCGCAGCTGCTGCAGGAGCTGCAGGATGCAGATATTTTCATGGTGAATAATGAGTTCCCATTCAGTAACCGTGGAGAGCCGATGGAGGACAAACAGTTTACGTTTTGCTGTGATCCGAAATATGTGAAAGCTTTAAATGAGATGGGCGTGGATATTGTATCACTCGCCAACAATCACACCTTAGATTATGGAAGAGATGCGTTGTCTGATACGTTTACGACACTGGACGGAGCCGGTATTTTGTATGCAGGAGCCGGAGAGACTAAAGAACGCGCATATGAATTGCAGATTATCGAGAAAAATGGAAAAAAATTCGGATTTCTTGCGGCATCCCGCGTGGTGCCGGAATCAAACTGGAAAGTGGAAGAACGGACACCGGGAATGCTGACCGCTTATGATGATACAAAATTGGTACAGTTGATCAAAGAAGCCCGGAGCGGATGTGATTTTCTGTCGGTCTATATCCACTGGGGCGTGGAATACGATGCGTATCCGCAGGACTATCAGACAAAGATTGCCACAGATTGTTTTAATGCAGGGGCAGATCTGATCCTTGGAGCACATACACACTGTTTACAGGGAATTTCCTATATCAGTGGGAAACCGGTCTTTTACAGCCTTGGAAACTTTGTGTTTGGACAGAACATTGATAAGACGGCTGCAGTGAAAGTACAGGTTTCGTCCGATGGAATCGTATCTTATGGATTACTTCCGGTTTATGCGGCGGGGGGCACAACAAAACTGATGGATACAAACAGTGCATCTGCGCTGTATCAGTATATGACACAGATTTCAGATGGCGTTACGATCGGTGCGGATGGAAAAATCAATTAAAGGGGAGAAGAACATGAAAAAGAAACTTATGAGAATGCCGAAGGTGGTTACGATACTCGTTGCGGTACTGATCGTAGCTATTTTTCTGGGAAGTATGGATGTGGCAGCGTTTTTTCTTGCCGATACAGTTTCGCTTCCGGGTTATGGAAGCAGTATGATCGCAGAGTTTATGGCAGGAGTGGTTGCATTTCTGCTTTTATGCCTGTTTGGCTATTTTGGAGTGCTGGGAGAAAAAGGAAAGGGATTTATCCATGGCCTTTATATTGGCGGATTCCTGACAGGATACTGTTGTCTGGAACTGGCGGCACAGCTTTATGTACAGATGATGACACCGGATGCAAAAGTCGTATCTGCATTGGAAATCCTGTTTTTTGCTGCAACCATGTTTCTGATCGGATGGACGGAGGAACTTATTTTCCGCGGTGTGATCCTGAATCTGTTTCTGGAACGTTTTTCCAAAACGAAAAGAGGGATTCTCTGGGCGGTCATTCTCAGTGGTGTATTGTTCGGGGCGGTACATTTGACAAATATTTCACAGGGAGTGACGGTGACAAGTGCGATGATCCAGGCGATCAACGCTGCCTTTCTGGGTGTGATCTTTGGCGCTGTTTATGCCCGGTCAGGAAATATCTGGCTTGTAATGACTTTTCATGCACTGGTCGATTTCGCAAGTCTGATGGGCAGCGGAATTTTTGGAACTGGAACAACTGTGGAACAGATCAACCAGATGTCTGCCGCTAATTTGATTGCCGTTCCTGTTTTGCTGATTCCGTGTATTGTGCTGCTTCGCCCGAAAAAACTTCTGGAGATGGAGCAGGAGGCAAATCATATCGTGGTGTTTGAAACATTCGAGGAGGCAGACCGGAATGCTGCTCTGTCGCTCGCACTTGGAATGATATCCATTCTGACAGGCTTTATGGGATATGGTCTTGGTATTGGGATCGCTGGGCTGATCGGTGGCAGACTTTCAAGAAAGGTGCAGCCGGAGAAAAACGGAATGGCACTGGCGGGTATGATTTTATCCGGAATCGGTATGGCGGTATCGATCATTGGAATGATCGTGCTGTGTTTTGTCTATTCAAATCTGAATGGTCTCTCTGCCGTTATGATGATGAATGGTGTGAAGTGATTTTAAGACAAATAAGCTAAAACAAGTTTACATTTACTAAAAATAAGGTTATTATTTCAATAACCTTTTGAGAGAGCGGTAAAATCTTTCAAAAATAGCAGGAAGAAGATAGGAGAATTGCGATGAGTTACATGGAAACCTACAGAGAATGGTGTTCAAACCCATATTTTTCAGAGGAAACAAGAGCAGAATTAGAAGCAATCAGGGACAATGAGGCAGAGATCGAGGACCGTTTCTACCGTCAGCTTGAGTTTGGAACCGGGGGACTCCGCGGAGTGATCGGGGCAGGAACAAACCGTATGAACATCTACACCGTAAGACAGGCGACACAGGGACTTGCAAACTATATCATTTCCCAGAACGGGCAGGAAAAAGGAGTTGCCATCGCACACGATTCCAGAATCATGTCACCGGAATTTGCCGAGGAGGCAGCACTCTGCCTGAATGCAAACGGAATCAGGGCTTATGTGTTTGACAGCCTTCGCCCGACACCGGAGCTTTCATTTGCAGTCCGTGAACTTGGCTGTGTTTCAGGAATTGTGATCACAGCAAGCCATAACCCAAGAGAATACAATGGATACAAAGTTTACTGGGAGGATGGTGCGCAGATCACACCGCCTCATGATAAAAATATCCTTGCAGAAGTTGCAAAAGTAACTTCTTTTACACAGGTTAAGACTATGGAAAAAGAGGATGCCGTGAAAGCCGGACTTTTTGTGACGATCGGAAAAGAAATCGACGACCGTTACATGGAAGAACTGAAAAAACAGTCCATCCATCCGGAAATCATCAAAGAGATGGCAAAGGATATCAAGATTGTATACACACCGCTACATGGAACCGGAAATCTCCCGGTGCGCCGTGTGTTAAAAGAACTTGGATTTGAAAATGTCTATGTTGTAAAAGAGCAGGAACTTCCGGACGGAAATTTCCCGACCGTAGCATATCCAAACCCGGAATCTCCAAAGGCATTTGAACTTGCCTTAAAACTTGCAAAAGAAGTGGATGCAGACATCGTGCTTGCGACAGATCCGGACGCAGACCGTCTTGGCGTATACTGCAAAGACACAAAGACCGGAGAGTATGTGACTTTCACCGGAAATATGTCCGGAATGCTCATAGCAGAATATATTTTAAGAGAGAAAACGGCAACCGGAACGATGCCGGAGAATCCTGCACTTGTAGAGACTATCGTTACAACGGACATGGCAAAAGCGATGGCAGCTTCCTATGGCGTGGCACTGATCGAGGTACTGACCGGATTTAAGTATATCGGAGAGCAGATCAAATGGTTTGAACAGAACCACTCCCACAACTATGTATTCGGTCTGGAGGAGAGTTATGGATGCTTAGCCGGAACATATGCAAGAGATAAAGATGCCTGCGTAGCAGTCATGATGTTGTGCGAGGTGGCTTCCTGGTGCAAAAAACATGGAAAAACATTGTGGGATGCCATGATCGACCTGTATGAGAAATACGGTTACTACAGAGAGGGACTTTCCACGATGACCTTAAAAGGAATCGACGGAGCCGCCCAGATCCAGCAGATGATGAGTGATATGCGGAACAATCCAAAGAAAACACTCGGTGGATTTGAAGTGCTTGCAGTCCGCGATTACAAAGAGGATACAAGAAAAGATTTAAAGACCGGGGAAGTGACAAAAACAGGACTTCCGGCTTCCAATGTTTTATATTATGAACTTTCTGACAATGCATGGTGCTGTGTGCGCCCGTCCGGAACAGAGCCTAAGATCAAATTCTACTATGGAGTCAAAGGCACCTCTTTGCAGGATGCAGAGGAAAAACTGGAAGCATTAAAAAAGGATCTTGTGGAAGAATAGATAAATGAATATTTGCAGAAGTTGTGATTGCCTCTGAGAAAAAGTAAATATATAATTTAGATTTAATATTTATACCAAAATAAAAAACAAGAATCAGAGACAGAGAAGGAGAATCACATGTTTGATGACAAATTTGTCTGGGGCGTGGCAAGCAGCGCATATCAGGTAGAGGGAACTGACCCGGATGACGGAAGAGGAAAGACGGTCTGGGACACTTTTACGGAGCAGGGACGCATTTTTCAAAATCAGAATGCGTACACAAGCTGTGATCATATGCATCATTATAAAGATGACTATGCATTAATGAAAAATCTGGGGATAAAAGCATACCGTTTTTCCTTAAACTGGGCGCGGATTCTGCCGGAAGGTACCGGGCGCGTCAATGAAAAAGCAATTTTGATGTACCGTGACATGATCCTTACAATGAAAGAAAATGGCATTACACCATATATTACCCTGTTTCACTGGGAGTTTCCACAGGCATTGCAGGAAAAAGGCGGCTGGCTGAATGAGGAAGTGGCAGACTGGTTCGGGGAATATGCAAAAGTGGTGGCAGAGAATTTTTCGGATCTCTGTGAGTATTTTATCACGATCAACGAGCCGCAATGTGTGGTTGGACTTGGACATTTAAGCGGTGTTCATGCACCGGGATTGAAATTATCGGTTCCAGAGACTTTTCAGATTGCACATAATCTGTTGAAAGCGCACGGGCAGGCAGTGATCAATTTAAGAAAATACGCAAAACAAAAAATACGGATCGGCTTTGCACCGACCGGGGGAGTGGCTTATCCATACACGGACAGTGCAGAAGATATCGAGGCTGCCAGAAAAGTTTATTTTGGATTTTACAATCCGATGGATAACTGGACCTGGAATATCTCATGGTTTTCAGATCCGGTCTTTTTAGGTCATTATCCGAAAGAGGGACTGGAAAAATTCAAAGAGTATCTGCCGGAGATCACAGAGGAAGATATGCAGCTGATTCATCAGCCACTGGATTTTATGGGACAGAACATATATAATGGCTATTATGTGCGTCAGGGCGCAGACGGCGAACCGGAGTTTGTGGACCGGGAACCGGGATTTCCAAAGACGGCGTGCAACTGGCCGGTAACACCAAAAGCATTTTATTATGGAATCAAATTTTTGACGGAGCGGTATCCGCTTCCTTTGTATATCACAGAAAATGGTATGTCCTGTCATGATAATGTGAGCTTTGACGGCAGAGTACATGACAATGATCGCATCACGTTTTTGGATTCCTACATCGGAGCCATGCAGAGGGCATATGATGAGGGAGCCGATATCCGGGGGGTATTTCCTGTGGACATTTTTGGATAATTTTGAATGGTCCGAGGGATACAGGGAACGTTTTGGCATGATTTATGTGGATTTTATGACACAGCGGAGAATTGTAAAAGATTCTGCGTTTTGGTATCAGAATGTGATTGGGACAAATGGAGGCAATTTATCAACAAATCAGACCACGAAAGAAATTTTATTTTTAGATCCGGTATGTACACACAACATCTGGGGCGGTACGCGATTGAGAGAGGATTTTCATTATCCGGTCGAAGGTGATGATTTATGGGAGTGCTGGGGAATTTCTGCACATCCAAATGGAGACGTAACTTTAAGAGACTGTGGATTCCGTGGAATGAAGCTGTCCGAATTGTGGAAAAAACATCCGGAAGTTTTCGGAAAGGTGGACAGTGACCGTTTCCCGCTCCTGATCAAAATTATCGATGCGAAAGATGACCTGAGCATTCAGGTACATCCAGACGATGATTATGCAAAAGTCCATGAAAATGGTTCACTTGGAAAAACAGAGTGCTGGTACATTCTCGACTGCAAGAAAAATGCGACGATCGTTATCGGACACAATTCAAGGACAAAAGAGGAATTAAGCCGGATGATCCATGAGGGAAAGTGGAGTGAATTTATCCGTGAGATCCCGATCAAAAAAGGCGATTTTCTTCAGATCGATCCGGGAACAGTTCATGCGATCAAAGGCGGAACACTCATTCTGGAAACACAGCAGAACAGTGATATTACCTACCGCGTTTATGATTATGGCCGTCTCTCCAATGGAAAGCCGAGAGAGCTACATATCGACAAGAGTATTGACGTGATCACTGTGCCTGCAAAATCGGCTGCAGACAGTGTGAAATCGGTGGCAGATCTTCCGGTCAATACGTTAAATGAACTGTATGCCTGCAAATACTTTCATATCTATAAAATAGATGTTTCAGGTAAAATGACTTTTGAGCAGAATGCACCTTTTATGAATATGACAGTTACGGATGGCAATGGAATCGTCAACGGTCAGCCGGTGAAAAAAGGAGATCATTTCATACTTCCAAATGGCTTCGGAAACGTGGAATTGCAGGGCAGCATGCAGATCATTGCCTCCACGATATAAAACAAAACCGTTATTTGCTTTCAGAGGAAGAAACTGCTATAATGTGCATAAGCAATGAGCAGTGCCAGACACGTAAGAAACAGCATCTGGCTGTTTACAGGCAGGATGCTGTTTATTGCGGGGTAGAAGCATGTAGATCAAAATTCCCCAGAGAGGAAATACACAGATGAATCAGGAAGAAAGACGAGAGAAACGAAAAAAAGATACACAGAGTGCGGTCATAGTTGTGGCAGTATTTTTTATAGTACTTGCAGTTTTGATCGGAGGAATTGTGTTTGCAGTCCATAAATTTGTAAAACCGGGAGCAGATAAACCGGAAAAGAATACCGAGAGCGTGACAACAGAGGCGACAGAAGAACCGGAAACAACTCCGGTAACCGAAGTCAGCGATCCGTTGATGGATCAGGCAATGCAGATTGCTGCCGGCATGACCTTAGAGCAGAAAGTAGCGCAGATGTTCATGATCACACCGGACGCACTGACCGGAGTGGACGGAGCAACGATGGCAGGAGATTCCACAAAGGCAGCCTACACGCAGTATCCGGTAGGTGGTCTGATTTATATGGCAAAGAACCTGACCGGAACCGACCAGACGACACAGATGCTTACCAATATGAAGAGCTACAGTCAGGAAATAGTAGGAATTTCAGTGTTCCTCGGTGTGGATGAGGAAGGTGGAACGGTAGCAAGGATCGCATCCAACAGTGCTTTTGGAGTGACAGATGTTGGAAATATGAGTGATGTAGGAGCGACTGGGGATTCCCAGAATGCATACAATGCAGGAAGTACGATCGGAACGTATCTGAACACACTTGGTTTTAATATGGATTTTGCTCCGGTTGCGGATGTGCTGACGAATCCGGATAACACCGTGATCAAAGACCGGTCATTTGGTTCAGACAGCCAGCTTGTGGCGGATATGGTCTGTGCTGAGATGCAGGGACTGAACGAACACCAGATATTAAGCGTGGTAAAACATTTTCCGGGACAGGGAGCTACAGCAGGGGATTCCCATGACGGGGCAGTTTCTACAGATAAATCTTTGGATGACCTGCTGGCAAATGAGCTTGTTCCATTCCAGCAGGCAGTGAATAACGGAGCATCTTTTGTGATGGTAGGACATATTTCAGCACCAGCTGTTACAGGGGATGATACGCCGGCTTCGCTTTCCTCTGTCATGGTGACAGATGTGCTTCGCAACCAGCTTGGCTTCCATGGTGTAGTGATCACAGACGCAATGAATATGGGGGCGGTCACCGGAACATACAGTTCTGCTGATGCGGCAGTGACGGCAATTCAGGCAGGTGTGGATATGATCTTAATGCCGGAGGATTTCCAAAGTGCATATCAAGGTGTGATGGATGCAGTGACTGGTGGAACGATCACAGAGGATCGTATCAATGAATCTGTTGCAAGGATCATCAAGGTAAAGCTCACAATGTAGTATAATAACACTTTACTTTTTGAAATTGTTATGTTATTCTGTGACTATGGTGCGGTAAGTGTACCATAGAAATATTTTTTGGAGGTACTTTTCAATGAACAAAGGTACAGTAAAGTGGTTTAACAACCAAAAAGGATACGGATTCATCTCCGATGAACAGGGAAATGATGTATTCGTTCACTACTCAGGTCTTAATATGGAAGGTTTCAAATCCTTAGAAGAAGGCGCTGCAGTAGAATTTGAAGTTGTTGAAGGTGCAAAAGGACCACAGGCAACAAACGTAACAGTAGTAAGATAATTTTATTATCGCTTGTTACTACAGTCTAAATCAGTAGTTTCATGTACCTTTTTCTTTATTAAATAGAACTTGTTTTATTTTTCTAGATTAAGATATTGCAAACAATGGATTTGAAAAAGAGTGTCGGTTTTCCGGCACTCTTTTTTGTATACATAACTAAAAAATCCATGCAAACAGTCTTGAAGAATCTGGAGGGGTTCTATATAATAAAAAGGAGATAGATAATGCCAAATTTCCGAAATTAACCAACCGTGTGCACTATCTGAAACATGAAGAGGGAGGCGTAAACGCAGTGTGTGAAATAATGAGAAAATATTCAGAAGAAGTCGCAGAAAAAGCATATCAGCAGGGCGAGGAAGCCGGCAAAGAAATCGGTCAACGCCACACCGCCATCGCCGAACTCCAGTCCGAATCCAGATAACAGAAAAACATAATGAAGCATGACAAAGAAACCATTTTTTAAAGGATGGTTTCTTTTTTTTAAGTTCATTTAAGGTTCGCCTGATAAGATATGCGCAAAGGAAAGGAGACACTTATGGCAGATCAGATGATATTTAAAAGGTGTGAGATCAAATATATGTTGGATATCACGCAGGCGGAACTGTTAAAAAATCAAATGAAACAGTACATGACCGCAGACGAGCATGGAGTGAGTACAATATGCAGTCTCTACTTTGATACACCGGACTATCTGCTGATCCAAAGATCAATGGAACACCCGGTTTATAAAGAAAAACTGAGATTGAGAAGTTACGGCACGGCAGACAAAGACACGACCGTTTTTGTGGAACTGAAGAAGAAGTATGAGTCCGTTGTATACAAAAGAAGAATTGCAATGACGGAGGACGAGGCAGAACGTTACCTGCTTTTTCATGAAAAAGTAAAAGACACACAGATCACCAGAGAAATCGATTACTGTCTGAAAAATTATAAAAAGCTGGCTCCGGCAGTGATGCTTTCCTATGAGAGAGAAGCTTTTTATGCGAAGGACGATCACGAGTTCCGGATCACGTTTGATCAGAACATTCTCTGGAGAAATTACGACCTTTCTCTTTGTAAAGGAATTTACGGAGAAGCAATTTTAGATAAAAATAAAGTGCTTATGGAAGTGAAAACGGCGGGCGCAATACCGCTCTGGATGGTTCATTTTCTGACAGAAAATCAGATTTACAAAACGTCATTTTCCAAATATGCGACCGCCTACCGCACGATTTATGCGAGAGAGCAGAGAAGAAGCTGTCCACCGGAAAATTTCTTTGTGTTTACCGGAGATGAGGTTGTGCAGCAGGCAATAAAATGTTAAAAAAGAAATGGAGAAATTAATATGTTAAACAATTTATTTACAGGAATTTTTGATACAGCAGGTGCGGCGGTGATTTCCGTGCCAGATTTTTTGCTCTGTATTGTGGTGTCACTGCTGATCGGGGCATTCATCACATGGGTTTACACTTATAAAAGCCGCTATACGACAAGCTTTGCAGTGACACTCGCAATGCTTCCGGCAATCGTTTGCATTGTTATCATGATGGTAAACGGAAATGTAGGTGCCGGAGTGGCTGTGGCAGGAGCATTTTCGCTTGTACGTTTCCGTTCTGTGCCGGGAACTGCAAAAGAGATCGGAACCATTTTTCTTGCAATGGCGGCAGGACTGATCGCAGGGATGGGGTATCTTGGATTTGCAGTATTGTTTTCACTCATTATGGGAGCCGTGATGTTTGTGTTAAATGTGACCGGATTCGGTGTAAAAAAAGCAGAAGTAAGAGAAAAAACACTTCGTATCACAATCCCGGAGGATTTAAATTACGGAGCAGCATTTGATGATCTTTTTGAAAAATATTTATCATCCTGTGAAGTAGTCGCTGTGAAAACCTCCAATATGGGAAGTCTTTACAAACTTACCTATCATGTGACGTTAAAAGACAATGCGGAAGAGAAAACATTTCTCGATGAATTGAGATGCAGAAACGGAAATCTGGAAATCAGTATGATGAGACAGGAGGCAAATGTCAATGAGTTATAGAAGAAAAAAACTGCTGGCATTGTTTTGTGCTACGGCATTATCCATGACGGCAGTGGCAGGCTGTACAGGGACAAAGAGCAGTACTGGCAATGTTGTTTCCTTGGAAACAGAAACAAATGCAGAAGAAACATCAGCACAGAGTGAAGCAGGAACTTTTTCAAGTGCAGATATGTTTACTGAGCGGGATCTGGCAGGAACCTATGAGGAGAGTGGGGCAGTTTATGTCACACTTTCCGATGATGGTATCACAGGGGAAACGGATGGCGTTGCAATCAATGGACAGACGATGACAATCACGGCAGAAGGGACATATATTTTTTCCGGAACACTGTCGGAAGGACAGATTGTGGTGGATGCAGATAATGCGAAAGTGCAGATCGTATTTGATAATGTGGACATTACCTGTGCTTCAAGTGCAGCAGTGTATGTAAAAAGCGCAGAGAAAGTATTTGTAACGCTTGCAGAAGGATCGCAGAATACACTTCGCAATACGGATGAGTATGTTGCGATTGACGACAACAACATTGATGCCGTGATTTTTGCAAAATCAGACCTTACGTTAAACGGCACTGGAAGTCTGACGATCGTATCAGCAGAAGGACATGGAATTGTATCCAAAGATGATCTGAAGATCACAGGCGGTACATACGATATCACAGCAGCAGGGCACGCATTATCGGGAAAAGACAGTGTGCGTATCGCAGATGGAACCTTTATTTTAACCGCAGAAAAAGATGGCATTCATGCGGAAAATGCAGATGATGAAGAAAAAGGCTATATTTATATTGCAGATGGTGATTTTACGATCACAAGTGATGGCGATGGCATGGACGCTTCCAATATCGTGCAGATCAAGGATGGAACACTTGACATCACAGCTGGGGGCGGCGCTGCAAACAGTCTGAAAACGCATGAGTCAGATGTGCCGGGTGGCGGAATGCCACAAAACGGCGAGAAACCGGACGGAGAAAGCATGCCACAGATGGGCGAAAAGCCGGACGGAGAAAATATGCCACAGGATACCACAACCGACGAGAGCGGCACCAGCACAAAAGGAATTAAGGCAGGTGGCGGCATGTACTTAAATGGAGGAACTTACCAGATTGATTCCGCAGATGATTCCATCCACAGCAACGCAAATATTACGATCGCAGATGGAACATACACGCTTGCGACAGGCGATGATGGTGTGCATGCAGATGATGCACTGATAGTAAATGGTGGTACGATCACCGTGACAGAGAGTTATGAAGGTCTGGAAGGCCTGACGGTGACGATCAACGATGGAACGATTGATATCACTGCAAGTGATGACGGTATCAATACAGCAGGCGAGAAAATGGAATTAAACGGTGGATATATCCACATTCTGGCAGGCGGCGACGGCCTGGATTCCAACGGCGATCTGACGATCAACGGCGGTGAGATCTACATTGACGGTCCGTCTGATAACGGAAACAGTGCGATCGATTACGGCGACCGGTCGTCTGCGTATGTGAACGGCGGAACGCTTGTGGCAATCGGCAGCAGCGGCATGGCAGAGGTGATGAGTGATTCTTCCAAACAGAAGGTTCTTATGGTAAAATTAGGAGAACAAATGGAAGCCGGCAACGTTGTGCTGACAGACAGTGAGGGAAATGTGATCGTAAGTTACACGGCATTAAAAACCTATGACTGTGTGATCATCAGCACCGCAGAGGTGGAGAGCGGAGCAACGTACACGCTCACAACATCGGGAACGACGACAGAAGTGACCGCAGAATAAAAACAGCTGAGGGCAGGAATCGGTATCACTGTGAAATAAACGAAAGGCATGGGATTTTGTATGAGGTTATTGCTTGCAGAAGATGAAGAGGATTTGAGCCGTGCGCTTGTCACGGTGTTAAAACATAACAATTACTCGGTAGACGCTGTGTACGATGGTGCAGAAGCCTTGGACTATCTGGAAAACGGTGGCAATTATGACGGTGTGATCTTAGATATCATGATGCCCAAAATGGATGGTATCACCATATTAAAAACAATCCGCAGACATGGAAATTCCGTTCCGGTCCTGCTGCTCACAGCAAAGGCAGAGATTGATGACCGTGTGGAGGGTTTAGACAGTGGCGCAGACGATTATCTGCCGAAACCATTTTCCATGAAAGAGCTTTTGGCGAGGATCCGGGCAATGACAAGGAGGCAGACGGACACGACCGATAATGTGCTGGCATTTGGCGATATTGCACTGAACCGTTCTACCTATCAGCTCACAGGACCGGAGAATCCAGAAGGTATCCGTCTTGCTGGCAAGGAATACCAGATGCTTGAAATGCTCATGTCTAATCCAGGACAGGTCATTTCCCCGGATCTTTTTATGGATAAAATCTGGGGTTACGATTCAGAAGCGGAACAAAATGTCGTATGGGTATATATTTCCTATTTGAGAAAAAAAATAACCTCCATTGGAAGTCAGGTGAAGATCAGGGCGGCCAGAGGACTTGGATATTCATTGGAGAAAGACAATGCTTAAAAAATTAAGAAGAAAATTTATTGCAATTGCAATGCTGTCTGTTTCTATCGTGCTGATCGCAATTGTCGGTACGATCAATATTGCAAACTATATCAGTACCAATCAGGCGCTGGATGCAAGACTCTCCCTGATCGCTGACAACGGAGGTACTTTCCCGGATATGACACCCGGAGATTTTGGGAAAAAATTGGAACCTAAGTCAGATCAGCCACCGGCAATGAATGACCTGCAAAAGCATGGGATTTCGCAGGAAAGTCCGTTTGACACCCGGTATTTTACAGTGACGATCGCACCGGACGGTACGGTGGAATATGTGGATACCGGAAAAATTGCTTCCATCTCAGCCGGAACAGCGGAGGAATACGCAGCGGAGCTGTGGAAAAAAGGAAAGAAAAAAGGCTTTTTCGCTGATTATAAATACCTTGCAACGGACAGTGCCGGCTCGACGATGTATGTATTTTTAAACTGTCAGCGGGAAATCTCTACCATAAGAACATATGTTCTTGCCAGCGTGGGAACAGGAGCACTCGGACTTGTCATTGTGTTTGTCATGATATACTTTTTCTCCGGAAAAGTGTTAAAACCGGTGTCAGAAAGCTATGAGAAACAGAAACGCTTTATCACGGACGCAAGCCATGAGATCAAAACGCCGCTCACGATCATCGATGCCAACACCGAAGTCATAGAGATGATGGAGGGGGAAAACGAGTGGACGCAGAGTACGAGAAAACAGGTTGCAAGACTGACTTCCCTCACGGAAAAACTGGTGTTTCTCTCCCGCATGGACGAGGAAGGAACAAAGCTGGAAAAAGTGTCATTTTCACTTTCGGATGCCGTGCTTGATACCGCAGAGGGATTCCGCTCTGTCGCAAAAACAAAAGGAAAACAATTTGAGATCAATGTGGCAGAGCATGTGGAATATATCGGCGATGAAAAAAATATCCGGCAGATGATCTCCCTGCTTTTGGACAACGCAATGAAATATTCCTCAGACCAGGGCATCATCCGCATCGCACTAAAAACTTCCGGAAAAAACAAAATTATCACCGTGTGGAATACCACAGACCAGATCGAAAAAGGAAAGCTGGACATGCTTTTCGAACGTTTTTACCGTATGGACGCTTCCCACAATTCCAGGACCGGGGGCTTTGGAATCGGACTTTCCGTCGTGTATGCGGTCGTGAAAGCACACAAGGGCAAGATCACAGCCAAAAGCGAGGACGGAAAATCAATCTTATTTACCGTGGCATTGTAGCGTCTGGCTTCCCCCTCTCTCCCGGCTTTTACTTGGTTTTCATTATGGAATAGATAAAAGGGTTTCTTATAAAACTTGCTCGAATTGCGGCTTTATCAGTGTTCACATTTTGACTTTTTTGATTGTTTATATTCATTCAGAAATGGACAGTCCGCACAATGTGTTCGTCTGCGGCCACACTTCCTTCTTATCTGTATCGTGCGCAAGTTACATGCCGGAAAATCAGCAGATGAGCAGGTCAAAAATCACTCAGGCTTTCTTTGATTTTTGACCTGCAATAAAGGATGCTGATTCCGGCATTTACTTGCGCTAGATACAGATAAAGGAAGTGTGTCCCAGACGGACACATTGCGTGGACTGTCCATTGATGAATGTACATAAACTTAAAGTCAAAATGTGAACACTGATAAAGCACTCAATTCTCACAAAAGTTTTATAAGGAACCCTTTTATCCATTCCATAGCTTTACACTTTGGCAAAAGCCGGGAGAGAGGGGGAAGCCAGACGCTACAATTCGTCAAATGAAATCTGATTTTTCGTCAGAAAGCGTTTGAGGAGTGTGTCCCACTCGTGCTCAAGAGTTTTGTCGGTCGAGAAGATCCGGTAGGAGATACCCGTGGTCACGGTCAGTTCTCCATTCTGGAAGCGGATATTTAAGAACACTGCGGAAATATCATTTTCCGTGAAAGAACTTCCGGTCTGGGAGAGGGTGCGTTTGAGATTTTCCGGCGATAACAGGAGGGAAAACTTGAAATAGGAAGGTGTTTTCTTTCCTTTGATCAGGTTGAAGCAGGAACTGCGCAAAAGACCATACGGAACAAAGGAAAGCCCGGTGAGATTCTGTTCTTCGAGTTCTTCTAAGGTGTAGAAGTCTTTTTGCAGCGTGCCGTCGATATGGCAGGATACATTCGTTGTGATGACAGCCTCCTGAATGAGAAAGTGGTCAAACACATCCTGGCACAGTAATTTATTCATAAAGTCCTTGACTTCGGCAATTTTTAAAGCGATCATAAAATCCTCCCAAAAGAAAATGGTATCAACATAAATTTATCATTGGTTTGTTTTCTTGTAAATAACTGAAATGACAAATTAGAGAAAATATGCTAGAATACAGAGGATTTGCGAATGCAAAATACAGAATGATTATACAGATTTGCAGCCGCAGATAAAAAGTCTATGGTTTGATGGAAAGGTTGGTAACAGATATGACAGAAACAGAAATTTTATTTGATTTACTGGAAAAAGGAATCTCACCGGCGCACGCAGTGAGCGCATGCGAAAAAAGACTGACGGATGCCGGTTTTGAAGTGGTTGATTACGGTACGGCATGGAACTTAAAAGCGGGCGGAAAATATGTGATAAATCATCATGAAACGACATTGTTTGCATTCACATTACCGCAGAATTGGAGTGACAGAGAGCCTGCGATCCGCATTGCAGCAGCACATACAGATTTCCCATGCTTAAGGATCAAACCGTCCTGCGATATTCAGACAAACGGATACGCACAGGTGAATGTGGAAGTTTACGGCGGCGCAATCTTAAATACATGGCTCGACCGTCCACTCGGTGTAGCCGGAAGAGTTGCAGTGCGCAGTGGGGATGTGTTTACACCGAAAGTGGTCACGTTCCAGTCTGAAAAAAATCTTATGACCATCCCGAATCTTGCGATCCATATGAACCGTGAGGTGAACAAGGGCGTGGAATTAAATAAGCAGACGGAACTGCTCCCAATCTGCGGACTTTCCGATGATGCAGACTATTTTCTTGATTTTCTTGCAAAAGAGCTTGCTGTGAAAAAAGAGGATATTCTTGATTTTGAACTGACCATTTACAATAAAGAAAAGCCGGAGTTTGTGGGATTAAACGATGAGTTTATCTCTGCATCCAGACTCGATAACTTAAATTCCTGTTCTGCACTGGTGTCTGCGATCATCGACAGCGACAGGGCAGACGGCATGAATCTCATTGCACTGTTCGATCACGAGGAGATCGGAAGCCGTTCCAAACAGGGTGCCGGTTCCATTCTGCTCCACGATATGCTGGTGCGTATTCTGACTGAGTGCGGACTGGAAAAAGAAGTGTGGAACAGACTGTACAACAGCATCATTTTATCCGTGGATGTGGCACATGGACTTCATCCAAACTATGCCGGAAAGATGGATCTGACCAACAAGCCGGTGCTTGGAAAAGGATTCTGCATCAAGGAAGCATGCTCCCAGTCCTATGCAACAGACTGTGGTGCGGTCGCAGTGATCCAGCAGATCTGTGAGAAGGATCAGATCCCATATCAGAAATTTGTGAACCGTTCGGATCTTGCAGGAGGCGGCACATTAGGCTCGATCGCATCAGCGTTACTTCCGGTAAAAACAGTGGATATCGGAATCCCATTGCTTGCAATGCATTCTGCAAGAGAACTGATGGCAGCAGCAGACCAGCAGGCATTGAAGGATTTGGTGAGCGCTTATTTTGGCTGAAAGGCAAAAAAGATACATACAGCATGAAGTATGCATTTGACAGGAGAATCAGGTGAGAAAAAAATTTTTTTCCTATGTGGCAGGGAGTGCGGCGTGTGCAGCACTCATTCTGCTTTCGGGGTGTCAGCAGACAACCAATCAATTATCCGATATTACCCGCTATGTGGAAGAGAAAATTGCAGAAGGAAAAGGCACGGAAGTAAAAAGTAAAGAACAGGAAACGGACACTGAGCAGGCAGCAGTTTGCGGGGAAACAGAGAAGCAGGCAGAGCCATCCGTTGAAAAGCAGTCTGTGGACTGTTATGTATATCAGACGCTTCCGGAGGAAGTACGCACTGTGTACGACGAGGTTTATGATGCAATTCTCTATGAAAAAGAAGATGTGGCGCTGAGTACGTTAGACAACGAAGTCCTGCATCAGGCGTATGTTTCGGTGATGGCGGATCACGGCGGACTGTTCTGGGTATCGGGCTACACTTACACGCAGTATACCAGAGGGGAAAAGCTGGTGGATCTCCATTTTACACCAAAGTTTACCCTGACGGATGATGAGCGGATGGACATGCAGGCACAGATTGACGAGACAGTCAGTCAGATTTTGGCAGGGATCGATGCGCAGGCGCCGGATTATGACAAAGCAAAATATGTGTTTGATTATCTGGCTTCGAATGTTGCGTACAGCACAGGTGCGCCGGACAATCAGAACATCATCAGTGTGTTTGTCAATGGGGAAACGGTTTGTCAGGGATACGCTGCAGCAACGCAGTATCTTCTGGAAAAACTGGATATTCCCTGTGCAGTGGTGGCCGGAACGGCAGACGGACAGTCCCATGCATGGAATCTGGTAAAGCTGGATGGGGAGTATTATTACATGGATACGACATGGGGAAATGCCACCTACAGCGGTGATGGAATGGGGCTGGATTCCTTTATCAATTATAATTATTTTGCAGTTACGACCGGGGAATTACAGAAAACGCATCAGCCGAATGACGATATTATCGTTCCGGTGTGTCAGGCGGTAAAAGACAATTATTATGTCCATGAAAATCTTTATTTTGACACATGGGATGCAGACAACATCGGAAATGTATATCGGACTGCCTATGAGCAGGGAGATGGTTTCTGCTCCGTCAGGTTTGCAGACAGGGAGCTGTATGAACAGGCATTCTCCTACTTTATCACGGATCAGAAGATCGTGCATTACTGCAAAGGACTGACATCTTTATATTATCTGGAAGATTCCGACCAGAACGTGCTGACTATAAAATTTTAATAAAAATCATAATATCCTCTATACAAAGTAAAGTTTTTATGTTAATGTTACGTAGTAATCAATACTACATGTAATAGAAAAAAGAAACTTTTGATATAATAATGAATATCACAAGGAGGCAAAATCCTGCACAGCTTGCTGGGCATTGCTCCATGTAAGGACAGTCGCATTTTGCTTCGCAAAACAAGGAGGATACTATGTATAAGATTGTAATAGACAGTTGTGGGGAATTACCGGAAGAATTAAAACAGGACGGACATTATGAGACCGTTTCATTGGAGCTGGAAGTAGACGGATGCCGTATCAGGGATGACAGCACATTTGATCAGTCAGATTTTTTGAGAAGAGTCAGAGAGAGCCTGAAAGGACCAAAGTCCTCCTGCCCGTCACCGGAGCAGTATATGGATGCTTATGAGGGCGAGGCAGACCATGTTTATGCCGTGACCCTGTCCGGTGGTTTAAGCGGCTCTTACAACAGTGCAGTACTCGGAAAGAATCTATATGAGGAAGAGCACGGAGATACAAAGAAAATTTATGTGTTCAATTCGAGATCCGCGTCCATCGGTGAAACTCTCATCGGCATGAAGATACAGGAATTTGAGGAAGCCGGATGCGGTTTTGAAGAGGTTGTGGAGAAGGTGGAAGAGTACATCCGTTCCATGAACACCTATTTTGTATTGGAAACATTAGAGACATTGAGAAAGAATGGCAGACTTTCCAACCTGAAAGCATTTATTGCCAATTCATTAAATATCAAGCCTGTTATGGGCTCAACGAAGGAGGGATTAATCTGCCAGTTAGGTCAGGCGCGCGGCATGAACAAGGCGCTTGAGCGCATGGTGAAGGATATGATCTCAAAGACAAAAGACTGTGAGAACCGTATTCTTGCGATCTCACACTGTAACTGTCCGGAGAGGGCAAAAGCAGTGAAGGAAAAAATCGAGAAGATTGCGAAGTTCAAAAAGATCATCATCATCAATACCGCAGGTGTCAGCAGCATGTATGCCAACGACGGCGGCGTGATCATGGCAGTATAGTCAGATGCAGACATTAACATACGAAGAAACAGTAACAGCGATTGAAAATAAAAGAAGATTTGGAAACTTAAAGGGTGTCGAGATCTCAAAGATAATGTTAGAGCAGTTAGGACACCCGGAGAAAGATTTACGCATCATACACATAGCAGGGACGAACGGCAAAGGCTCCGTCTCTGCTTTTTTGCGCTCTGTTTTCGAATGTGCAGGATCGAAAACCGGGATGTTTACTTCTCCACATCTGGTGGATTTCAGGGAGCGCATCCAGGTGCAGGGAGATATGATCTCAAAAGAGGATACCATGCGCCTTGGAAACAGGCTTCTCTCTATGGATTTTGGCGTTTGTCCGACAATGTTTGATTACTGTCTTGCAATGGCATTGCTTTATTTTAAGGAACAAAAGTGTGATGTTGTGATTTTGGAGACAGGACTTGGCGGAACGTATGATTCCACGAATGCCTGCGGAGTGCCGGATGTGACCGTCATTGCAAAAATCGGTTTTGACCATATGGCGATCCTCGGTGACACACTCGCCCAAATTGCAGCAGAGAAGGCAGGAATTATCAAGCACGGCACAGCGCTTGTGTTAGAGAGCCAGGAAAAAGAAGCGATGGACGTGTTAAACAAAGCCGCAGAGCGTGCAGATATCAAAACTATAAAAGTCGTAAACTTGGATGAGATCAGGATCCTGCCACAAAAGGACGGAAAACAGTGTTTTTCATACGCTGGATACGATGCAGTCACAATGAAAATGCTCGGTGTGCACCAGTATGAAAATGCCGTGGCGGCAATGCTTGCAGCAGAATTATTTTTTGAAAAATATTTTGCAGGAAAAAAGAATGTGCCGGAACGGAAAGCTTTGCAGCATGCGATCCGGGAAGGAATCGACCGGACACAGTGGATGGGACGCATGGAACTTGTGAGCAATGATCCGTTTTTCCTGATGGATGGTGCGCATAACAGTAACGGTGTGGAGGCGCTGAAAAAAAGTCTGGAGACAATGTATCCGGATGAAAAATTCCATTTTATCATGGGTGTCATGGCGGATAAAGATTATGGGGAGATGATCCGGGAACTTCTTCCGCTGGCACTGGATTTTAAGACAGTGACTGTGGAGAGTGAGAGGGCATTGCAGGGAGAGGCGCTCGCAGACTGCATCCGGGAAAAAGGGATCCCGGCGGAGGCGTATCAGAACCTTGCGGATGTGCTGCCGGATTTCTCAAAATCATCCACAGAAAAGACAGTGGCATTCGGCTCACTGTATTTTATCGGGGAGATCGAAGCATTTCTGCAGGGAAAACAGTAACATGGTTTCCGAAAAATCTGAGAAAAGCAGCGTCCGTGCCTAATCATTACAGAAAAGTTACAAAATAGCATGGATTTAATATATTTTTAAAATTAATCATATGGTAATATTTATTTTTTTCATCTATAATAACAACAGTCTGTGCATATAATAAAAAAAAGAAAACAGACAGTTATTTTTGTGAAAAACAGGTAGAGTTTCTGCAGAAAAGTACGTTGATCGTGCAGCACAAGCAGGAGAATGAGAGAAAGAATTACGTATGGTATTTAGCAGTTTTGAATTTTTGTTCCGGTTTCTGCCGGCTTTTTTAATCATATATTTTATCACACCGAAGAAGTTCCGCAATGCAGTACTCTTTTTGGGGAGCATTGCCTTCTACACCTATGGAGAGGCGCAGTATGTCCTGTTGCTGTTAGCGTCAGTCACGGTGAACTATGTGATCGCACGCAGCATGTATAAGACACCGGAGGACGGAAGAGGCAGAAGACAGGCAGTACTGCTTATTCTGGCGCTTTGCTACAATTTCGGAATGCTCTTTTTCTTTAAATACAGCGGTCTGACCACGAAGCTGCCGCTGGGGATCAGTTTTTACACCTTCCAGATCGCAGCGTATGTGATCGATGTGTACCGTGGCATTGTCCCGGCAGAAAAATCTTATGTCAACCTTGGAACCTATCTGACAATGTTTCCACAGCTGATCGCCGGACCAATCGTAAACTATACCGAGGTGAGCAGCTGCCTGAAAAGAAGGACGGTGACAGCACGGGATTTTGAGAGTGGCATCCGTATCCTTGTGATCGGACTCGGATCCAAAGTCATTATCGCTGACCGGGTGGGAATGTTGTGGAACAACGTGCAGACGATCGGGTTTAACAGTATCTCAACGCCGTTGGCGTGGCTTGGTGCGGTCGCATATTCCATGGAGCTGTATTTTGATTTCGCAGGATATTCGATGATGGCGATCGGACTCGGAAAAATGTTAGGATTCCAGATTCCGGTAAACTTCCGTTTTCCATATATCTCAAAATCGGTGACGGAGTTCTGGCGCCGCTGGCACATTACACTGGGACGGTGGTTCCGCGATTATGTATACATTCCGCTTGGAGGAAGCCGGAAAGGCAGACTGCGGACGATGTTCAACCTTTTTGCTGTGTGGATACTGACCGCACTGTGGCACGGGGCAGGATATAATTTTCTGATCTGGGGCGGCATGCTGCTCGGGGCTTTATTTCTGGAAAAATTGTTTTTGCTTCCATTTTTACAGAAAAGCAAAGTGATCGGACATGTCTATCTGTTGCTGTTTGTGCCTGTGACATGGATGGCATTTACGATCACGGATGTGCATCAGCTTGGAATTTATCTGACACGTATGTTTCCGTTTGTGAATGCACATACCGGCATGGTCAATTCCATGGATTACATCAAATATCTGAAAGATTATGACAGCCTGCTGGCGATGGGAGTTCTTTTTGCAACTCCGGTTCCGGCGGTGATTTATGGAAGAATAAAGCGGGGGATGTTCGGTACGCTGGCAATTGCGGTGATCTTTGCACTCAGCATGTACTACCTTGCGGTATCTGCAAACAATCCATTTTTATACTTTAATTTTTAGATAACAGGAAGGAGCAGAAATGAAAAAAATCAGATATTGCAAAATCACCATTCTGATTTTAGCTGGCTGGGCAATCCTGTCAGCGATAGGATTTCTGGGAAAAGATACGATTTACAGCCGTTATACGGTCGATCCGGTAAAAACACCGTACTTTGTTCTGGTCATGCAGGGCATACACGATGGGATTTACCCATGGAGCAGCGACTATGAGTCACTCTGGGATAAATGGGAACATCTGGCAGAACTGAGAAGAGATGAGGAGCAGATATCCGCGACTGAGAGCACAGAACCTGCCGTAGCGGGAACGGAGAGTATGGTAGAAACGGAGGCAGTGGCTGAGACAGAGCAGGAGGAAGTAAGAAGCTTTCACCCGGTGGACGCCGGGTACTTCTCAGACGCAGTGTTTATCGGTGATTCGAGAACCGTGGGACTTCATGATTACGGCGGACTCGATGACAGCACTTTTTATGCGACCGTCGGCATGAATGTATACAACCTCTGGACAGAAAAGTTCTGTGAAGTGGATGGGGAAAAAGTGACATTAGAGGAAGCGCTTAAGGCAAAAAAATACGGGAAAATCTATTTCCAGATCGGAATCAATGAGATGGGAAGGGGAACGCTGGATGGCTTCATGACAGCCTATGAGGATTCTGTGGAAAAATTCCGGGAACTGCAGCCGGACGCTGTAATCTTCGTTCAGGGGATCATGAAGGTTGCAAAAGAAAAAAGTGATAAAGATCCGATTTTTAACAATGTGGGGATCGAGCAGCGGAATGAGCGGATCGCTGCACTCGCAGACGGAAAAAATATCTTTTACCTTGACATGAATGAGGTCGTATGCGATGAGGAAGGCAACTTAAAGAGCAGTCTGACGTTCGACGACATTCATCTGTATGGTTCAAAATATGGGATTTGGGTGGATTACCTGAAGGAGAATGGAATCTGAAAAAACGCTATGGTGCAGGAAATAGCATCATAGCGTTTCTTTTAATCGTTTTTCTCAAAAATCGTGAAGGTATTTTTGTTGAATTCCAAAATGCCGGCATCTCTCAATTTGCACAATTCATTGGACATGGCAGAGCGGTCGACAGAGAGATAGTCGGCAAGCTGCTGGCGGTTGAATGGAATGGTAAAGGTTGAAGCATTGGCTTTTTTCGATTCCATGGACAGGTAGGAGAGCAGTTTCTCTCTGGTGGTGCGCTTGGACATATGTTCTAACTTGCGGTTTAACTGGAAATTTTTCCGGGACACTAACGTTAGAAGATTGCGGATCAGCCGGTTGTGAAACGCACAGGCGGAGGGGCAGACCGTCAGGATCTTAGAGACCTCCAGAAACAAAATGCGGCAGGTGGAAGCAGCAAAAATATTCATTTCCAGCGGTTCGGTGGAATTGATCGCATAGGCTTCCCCGAAAATATCGCCCGGGACACATTCTGCCATCAGGTTGGCATTGCCCCAGAAGTCCTCTTTTACAATGTGTACACTCCCCTCAAGCACAATGCCGATGCCTGTGATGGTTTCCCCATAGGAAAAAATGATCTCGTCTTTGATAAATGTCGTCTCCCGTGCAGAGAGGCAGGAGAGCATGTCCCTGATCTCATCGGTTGTGATCCCTGTGAATACAGAGGTCTGTAATAAAAGCAGATCGTCGTTTGTCATAGAAACTCCTTTCGAATGTATGTATAGTACAATTACCGATTCCAATGTTCGTAGAATAAAACATAATTACGTTGTAAAAACAACGGAAAAATTTTCTTTATTATATTAGTATGCACATAGAAAGTCAAATGAAACAAATAATAGATATGCAGACAACAGGAGGAATGGAAGATGGTAAGAAGAATTATAGAGATCGACGAGGAAGCATGTGTAGGATGTGGTCTTTGCGCAGAGGCATGTCATGAGGGAGCAATCGCGATGGTGAATGGAAAAGCGAAGCTTATGCGCGATGATTATTGTGACGGTCTCGGCGACTGTCTGCCTGCCTGTCCGGTAGATGCGATCCATTTTGTGGAGCGTGAGGCGGCAGCTTATGATGAGAAGGCAGTGGAAGAACATAAAAAGAGCAAAGAGGCGGCAAAGACACCATGCGGATGTCCGGGAAGTCAGGCGAGAGCCATCCGGAGAGAGGCAGATGCAGACAGAAGCGCAGAGCTGCAGACGGCAGGAGAAATCCGTTCCGAACTGACACAGTGGCCGGTACAGATCAAGCTTGCACCGGTCCGTGCGCCATACTTTGACGGCGCAAAGCTACTGATCGCAGCGGACTGCAGCGCATACGCCTACGGAGATTTCCACCGTAAATTCATCCGCAGCCATGTGACACTGATCGGGTGTCCAAAGTTAGATGATGTGGACTATTCTGAAAAGTTGACAGAAATTATCAAAAACAATGACATCAAATCTGTTACAATAACACGTATGGAAGTGCCTTGCTGTGGAGGAATTGAGATGGCTGCGAAAAAAGCACTGCAGAACAGTGGAAAATTCATTCCATGGCAGGTAGTGACCATTTCTACGGACGGAAGAATTCTGGAATAACAGTAAAATTCTGCGGTTGTCTCCACTTACAGGAGATATTTCAGAAAAAAGAAAGAGAGGACGAAAATATGAGTGAAACAAGCGTAAATCAGAGAAAAGTGGCAATGATCGGATGCGGTTTTGTAGGATCTGCAACAGCATTTGCATTAATGGAAAGCGGTCTGTTTTCCGAGATGGTTCTGATCGATGCTGATAAAAACAGGGCAGAGGGAGAGGCGCTGGACATCAGCCATGGACTTCCTTTTGCAAGGCCAATGAAAATCTATGCCGGAGATTATGATGATATTGTGGATGCAGCGATCATCATCGTGACAGCAGGCGCTAATCAGAAACCGGATGAGACAAGATTAGATCTTGTCCAGAAAAATGTTGGTATTTTCAAATCCATCATTCCGGAAATTGCAAAAAGAAACTGCGGAGGAATCCTGTTGATCGTTTCCAATCCGGTGGATATTCTGACCTACACGGCATTGAAATTGTCCGGTTTCCCGGAAAACCGGGTGCTTGGCTCCGGAACGGTGTTAGATACTGCAAGATTAAAATACAACCTCGGCGAGCATCTGAATGTGGACAGCCGGAGTGTGCACGCATTCATCATCGGCGAACACGGCGACAGCGAGCTTGCAGCATGGAGCAGCGCCACTGTTTCGGGTGTGCCGATCAATACATTCTGCGAGATGCGTGGACACTTCAACCATGACGAAGCGACCGAGCGTATTGCAGAGAATGTAAAAAACAGTGCTTACGAGATCATTGCAAAGAAAAAGGCGACGTATTTTGGAGTTGCAATGGCAGTGCGCAGAATCTGCGAGGCGATCATCCGCGACGAAAAATCCATTTTACCGGTATCGAATCTGATGCACGGAGAATTCGGGATTTCCGATATTTCCTTAAGCATGCCGGCAATCGTGGGAGCGCACGGTGTGGAAAACCGGATCCCGATCACTCTCGATGAGGAGGAAACAGACAAACTGAAAAGTTCTGCCGACACTTTAAAGAAAATTATTGAAGAAGTGTTATAAAAAATGATAGAATGAAAGAAAAAGCCAGACATATTTTGTGTTTGGCTTTTCTTAAGTCTGGAGAGAAAAACATGGAAAAAATATTAATCTATCAGGTAAAAGAAAAAGAAGCGGTAAAACAGCTGCTTGCGCCAATGAAAATCCGCCTGGAGGAAATCAAAACCACAGATTTGCGGCAGAGTATCGGAGATCTCGCAGAGGAAAAAAAGAACGTACTCACAGCACCATTTACCGGCAGCGCACCACAGGAGAGCCTTATGGTATTCTGCGGTGTGAATGAAAAACATTTTGACAAAATACTGTTTGAACTGCGCCGGAAACAGATCCCGGTTGACTATAAAGCAGTCCTTACACCATCGAACCGGAAATGGAGTGTGCTTATGCTTATGCTGGAACTTACGAAGGAGAAAAACAGCTTCCGGCAGGGAAACTGAAACGGAACAGGGACAGATCCGAACCGGAAATGGACAAGCGTGCAGATTCTTGTATGAAATGTAAAAATATGGTAACATAATGATATATGTCTGCGTACAGAGACAGTATCTGACGGCAGACCGCGTATGGAAATATGATATTTCACACGAAGGAGAATGAAAAATGGAACATTTCATGAATCTGGTGTTGATCAAAAATATATATATTGGTATTCCAATGGCTGCACTCATATGCTATCTGTTTTTACTATTCTGTTTTCTGAATGTTGCAGAGAAATCATCAGAAGTAAGAGATCTCAAGGCAATACTGTCGGCATTATTGTCCTGGACAGGCGGCGCTGTGCTCATGAGACTGCAGATCAGCCCGGGGATACAGTTCTGGTATCATGTATCACTGATGGGACTTTTTACGATCCCGATACTGATATATGGATTTTTGTTCCATTATCTTGACATCCGGGGAAAGGACAGATTTCTGGATGGCTGTATGGCTGTGACAGTATCAGCTGTCCTGTTGAATGTTTTTACCGGTTGTATTCTCCCACCGCCGGAAGTGCAGATCATGGCGAATGGCGGTATATCCTACCATTATCATGCAAAAACAGGCATCTGGTTGCTGGCAGCAGCAGAGATTTTTCTGTTAGTGTATGTAACGCTGCTTGCCCACAAAAAAATCGGGGAACAATTAGAGTACCGGAAAAAACTCGTCCCATTATTAATAGGAACACTGCTCATCATGGGTGGAAATATTCTGTGCGTGATGCCATGGAGCGGTGATTTCCCATTCGATACCCTTGGCGGAGTGGGAATGGCGGTCTGTTTTGTATACATTATTTATAAACAGTATCTGTTCTCATTTTCCATGCGTGCGACAACAGGTGCCGTATATTTGATCGCAGTAGTTGTAGCGTTTCTTCCAATGATTATTTTGGAGCCAAACATTGACCATGTGATTGGCCAGACGGACAGCTTTACCAGACAGTTTATCACAGTGTTTGTCGTTCTGCAGTGCCTCTGGATGGTGCTGGTCATGAGCTATGCCAGAAAATGGCTGGAGCGTATCCTGTACCAGAAGAAAAAGCACATTGTGGAGAGCCTTGTGGAATTTCAGGATATGGCGGCTTCAATCCTGAATAAAAAAGAACTGTACCAGAGAATCCGAAGCACCGTCAGTTCGGCGGTACCGGACTCGTGTGCACGTATTTTTGAAAAAAGAGATGACCATTTTGTGGAGTGTACGGCAGACGGAGACCGGGTGTTGGACACAGAGGAGGAGGCAAGGCTGAGGTCATTTTGTGGCACCGGCGGCATTCATAAAAAACCGGAGATCGCAGTTTTTAAGTATGACGATAAAATTTATGGATTTTTATATGTGGAGCTTCACAGAAAAAACAGGCTGATCTATGATGAGGCGGACTGTATCCGGCAGATCGCAAACAGCGTATCCGGCGCATTAAAAAATATCAGTGCCTATGAAAAAGTATATCAGGTGTCCATTCATGATGAACTGACAGGTCTGTATAACCGCAGCTATTGCAGTGAATTTATGAAAAATCTGGACATAAAGGAACATCCGATAGGAATGATATATCTGGATATGGATAACTTTAAGTTATACAATGATCTGTACGGCGAGGAGACCGGAGACCGGATCCTGAAGTGGAGCGCATCCCAGGTGCAGAACCTCTGCAGTGAGAAAATGTCGGTATTCCGTGTCGGTTCCAATGAATTTCTTATTATTGCGGAAGAAAACAGAAAAGAAATACTATTGTCGTTTGCGCGGCTAATACAGAATACGATATTAGAACAGAAAGAAGATAAGCCAAAAGTCATCCAGCCGATTACGTTCAGCATTGGAATCGCATGGGACAAAAACATGGCAGAAAGTGCAGGAAAATTATTCCGCCAGGCAAGACGGGCAGCCTTCTATGCAAAAGGAAATGGTAAAAACCGTATCGAGATTTACGAGAAAAGTTTTGAGGGACAGGAACAGAGCAGGGAGAAAGGTTATGAGCAGGTAACGCCGACGATTTTTGCGCTGATGGCAGCAGTTGATGCCAAGGATTCGTTCACCTTTGAACACTCTGAGAATGTTTCCGGGTATGCGATGAAGCTTGCAGCAAAAATGGGGCTTCCAAAGGATGATATCCAGACTGCAAAAGTGGCAGGTCTGCTCCATGATATCGGAAAAATCGGTATCCCGGAAAGCATCTTAAAGAAGAAGGGCAAACTGACAGATGAGGAATACGAGGTAATGAAAACTCATGTGGAGAATTCCATTGAGATGATCCATTTCCTCCCGAATATGAACTATGTCATTCCGGCGGTTTTATCCCATCATGAACGCTATGATGGAAAAGGCTATCCGGGCGGTGTCAAGGGAACGGACATCCCGCTTTTAGGCAGGATCCTTGCAGTGTGTGACAGCTTTGATGCAATGGTGTCCAGGAGGGCTTATAAGGATGCCTTAAGCGTGGAGTATGCGATCGGGGAATTAGAAAAAGGAAAAGGCACGCAGTTTGATCCGGATGTCGCAGAAGCATTTATTGAATTGATCGAGGAAGATCCTTCGTTTCAGGTGAAGGCTTCGTAATGGCACAAAAAAGAATGTTAATAATGCAAATTTAGGATCTGGAGATTTAGATAGTATTATGGTTATAAATGGAGGAGTAATTCAGTTTACCGATAGTGACAGAGAGAATTTTACAGTAAAAAATATACAGATGAAGAAATAAAGTGTAATTCAGAACAATTTTAGAAAAATTTTTAGCAATAACGCTGGTGTTGGTGTTCATGACAGGTTGTGGGAGTGCGGCTGACAAAGAAATTATGACAGCAAAAGAGTTTCAGAAAAAATGGAAGGGATGGAACTGACTGTAGAGGATCAGACATCTTCTGCCACAGATTCAACTTATCATGATTATGAATTAGAGGCAAAAGAAAATTATTGATGAGTTAGGGGATTAATATGTTTGGGTTTATTAAGAGGAAATGTACTGCAGAAACATTTGGAACAATAGTAAAGAAGAGATGGAATGGCAATTTATGGTTTATTACAGTTGAGTATTTCGTGGAAGGACAATCATATATCGTCAAAGAGCAGCTCACTTATCATGTTGAGAAAAAATATAAAGTTGGAAAGGTTCCAGTCGGAATGCATTCTACATCGGCACTTAAGAGTATTGACATTAATGCCAGCGTCCGTGTTAAGTACAATCCGAATAAACCTAAGCAGAGCTATTTGCCGGATAACAATGGACTTCATTTGGGATAGAGACGGTGTTTGATAATGAATGGGTTATAGATTATTCGGCTTCAGAAAAAATCACATTATCTGGAATATGGCTTTTAGAAAATGGGCAATTATTAGAGCTGTTAAATTTGGGAGAAAATACAATGAAAAAACTTGAAATAAAAAAAACAGAAGCACGGAAAATACATATCAAGAAGGTATTATTGGATTCTAATTTCAGAATAATGAATATCATTTCACTTGTTGCATTTATTGCTATGGTATACGGCATTATTCGTAATCAGAATGTGACTTCTGATGATACGTTGGTTTTTGCCAGTAATTTAGACTATATAATCATACCATTGTTAATCTGGTTTGTATTTACACTTATCGTCTGTTTTGTAAGTGGTGCACATGTGTCGGATATGTTTAGTGAAGTATTGGAAGTAAATGATGAAGCGTTTGTTCATTCGAAGAATGAGGCAAAAGGCGGCGGTTATATGGCAGATATTGAGGGTAATGTCAGAGTATATGATATTGTAAAATTTGCAGATATACAATCATGCAAATATGATAACGTAACAAAACGAATAGAAATCATCGCCCCTGAACTTGAAGTAAAAAAAATTGGAGATAGTATAATAGGGCAGGAGTATGTAGAACTAAATAAGCTTATCTTCTATGATTATTATGAACCGAAATTCTTAGAAGAATTAAAAGTAAAGAATATTTCAATAACAGAGGAACGCATTAAATATAGAATCAATGAAATGCCAGATGAATACAGGGGATTCGGTGGAGATAAGAGATTTATTGAGGACGCTAAAAATGGGAGGCTGAAAAGGTTTTGAAGCAAGGTTCAAGGATTATTTTTTTTATCGCATTAGTGGTAGTATTGGGAAGTGTTAGCTGTTTCTTATATTATACAATACGTTTTAATGTAAGGAGAACAGATGCACTAAACCAGACACAGGAGATAGCAGACGAACTTTATCCAATGATTGTAGAGCGAGACTTTGATGGAATGACAAAGTATTTTGCAAAAGTAGATGGAACACCTGCCACAACAGATGAAGTAGAACAATATGTTACATCAATGGATGAAGGGTCTTTTTTTGAAAACTACACAGAAGAAGATCAGCCGATGTTTCATGTCTATGGTGATACAAATTACAGACAAATGATAATCGAAATTTGGGATGTGGATGAGGAGTCCAAAACCCATACACTAACATTTTATTTATATAAAATAGATAAACTGTGGAAAATAGTTTTGGAGGAATAACGATGGAAGAACAGGCAAAAGAATATCAGATACAAATGAAATCTCAAGCTGGTTTGATAAGACAGGTTTCTCTATTATAGCAATAGGTTAAGGAGATTTATATAGTATTATGGTTATAAATGGAGGAGCGATTCAGTTTACTGATAGTGACAGAGAGAATTTTACAGTAAAAAAATATACGGATGAAGAAATAAAGTGTAATTCAGAACAATTTTTGAAAAAAAGAAAAAAAAGGAGATGTGTTTTTTTAATCATATTAATGGTGCTCGTGTTAATAAGGTGTTTGGCTTGGAAAATCAGATGTGTTATAGACATTGCATTGTTATTTTATTTTTTTGTAACTATTATATGTGAGTCTGGGGACAAGACAAATATTAAAGCAGCCAGGAGAGCATATTATATTGAGGCGGAAGTTGTGAAAATTTTACCAGAAGAGAGACATATGGATGGAACGTTGACATCAGGATCAGATCTGTCCATTTTTTATCCGATTGTTGGAAGAGATACAACAATTGGGTATGAGAGTATCTATTATTTAACACAAGAGCAGTATGATGATGCGGTAATAGGTGGAAAAGTAAGGATAAGTTTAAAAGGCAAATAATGAAAAAGAGCAATTGCGTACAGGTAAGAAATATTATTTAAATAGTAATGAGGTGACAATTGGAAAAAGACAGTACGGGATTGAAATTGCAGATAATCCAGTTGTAAGCAAACATCATGCAATGCAGTCTGGAGGAGCAATCGTTTTAATTGTCTTTTTTTATTGCAGGAGGAGTCGGTGGCATATCAGTATCCATTTTAGGCTTAGTGGTATACAATTTGACCAATACAGGTGGAAAGAAATAGAAATGGTAAAATAGGTATGCGTTATTAATGTGAAAAAGAGTAAGTAGAGCAAAAGAAAAATGAATATATTTGAAGCGTCCATACCATTGTCTTTAAAGAGAATGTCGAGACCAATATAAAATTAGATGGTTTGGAAAACAAGATGAGAGTAGATTTTTCATCCAGAAATCCATATAGCGATGGTGCAGAATGGAAGTGGAGATTAAAAGATAAGGATGATCATGTAATAGAAGGTGCAAGGGAAAGGTTTGGTAAAGTAGGAAAAGTAATAGGGGAAGATTTTGGAAATATCAAGGGCAATGTGGGAATTGAAATGAATAAAATAAAATCCTATTGCAGGTCGTTTAGCGGAGGCAGTTTTAAGGGAAATGCTATAAAAATTTTAAAAGATAGTGGAAGTACAATTAAGACTATGAGCAAAAATTATTTTAGAAATGATGATGGTGTTTTAAAACATATAAAAAGTGTGTTGAAACCTAATGTATCAGCGGTGTTTGCGTTTTCTGATACAGTAAAAAAAGTCCCTTATATGAGGGGGCAAAATAATAATTTTGTAAAAATTCTCGGCAAAATATCTTATGTTGGAACGCAGATAAATAATGGAGTAAATGCAGCAACACAGGGATTAAATATTGCTACTGGGAATGTTCGGGATAACTGGGATACAACTTCAAAATGGAATAAAATGATAAAAGGAATAGATAATGTGTTTGATAGAGAAAATAAAACATTAGATACATATACAATTCAGACATCAACTAGATATAATAATTTAAATTACATATTTAATTAGATTATGGGAGGAAGTAGAATGCGAGAATTAAAGGCAAATAAAAAATTAAAAAAGAAAATTGTCGGGCAGGGATATAAAAATACAAACGAATGGATCCAAGCAAAAGTAAAAAGAATTATTTTTATTGACATTTTTGCTGCAATACCAGAAGCAGCGGCATTGATAGCACTGATATATGCGTTGTTAAAAAAAATGGAGACATGGGAACTTGTTGTGATTCCGGGAGGTGTGTGGTGTAGTACAGCATTGATACCATTGTGTGTAGCAATAATCTATTATAAGATAATTAGAAATAATTCAAGCGTATCATATGAGATGTATAAAGAAGAACAACTTTTTTATGATGATGAAGGCTTTACATTTTCTTTTACAGATTATGGTGGTGTGCCGGGTAATTGGACATATCAAATTAAGTATAAAGAAATAGAAGGCCTTATTGACTATCCTAATATAAGTATGATCAGGATAATAGGACATTATCCATTTGAGTTATTTCAAAATGGAAGAGTATCAGTTTATAACAGGGAATGTTCAGATGAAATTAAGGTTTCAATAGGTTATTATTATGATGGTTTTGATGATTTTAAAAGAACTTTATCCGAAAAATCAGGATTAAAGTTTGAAACAAAAGATTATTGATAAGGGATTGTATATACAAATCATGCAATGTAGTCTGGAGGTGCGTATGGAAAACAAGATTGAATTTATTAATAAAGTATACATGGGGAAAGAAGCGAAAAGTGGGAAAAAAGTTTTTTCGGTTATTGCGGGGGTTTTGTTTGCAATCGTTTTAATTGGCTCTTTTCTTATTGCAGGAGGAGTCGGTGGCATATCAGTATCCGTTTTAGGCTTAGTGGTATACAATTTGTCTAATACAGGTGGAAAGAAAACAAGTACCTATATTTTAACGGTAGCATTTTTTGAAGTGGATTCTGAGGGAGTTGTGTTAACACATTCGTTGATTGATTACAATGACAAATTGGGGATCAGGGATGAGATCAATTCAATGAAATGGGATGCAATAAAAGGAATTTCCTATAGTGAAGAACTAAATTCGATATGCATTGATGGAAAGGGAGAAAAAAAGACCATCTGGAAAAGTGAAAAAAGAAAAGAACGTTCACCTCGAAAAAAAGCGATAAATAGGATTATTCTCTATCTACCATATGATAGCAAAGATAAATTTATTCATTTGTTTATGACATATGGGAAAGAAATAGAAATGGTAAAATAGGTATGCGTTTTTAATGTGAAAAAGAGTAAGTAGAGCAAAAGAAAAATGAATATATTTGAAGCGTCCATACCGTTGTCTGCCGGTATCAAGGTGGCTGAATGTTTAGATTCAGCCGCCACATTTGTGGCGGCTTGCTTCTTCTTATGCGTCAGAAGAAATAGTTTCTACTTCCTGTTGAGACAAGCCTGAAAATTTTGCAATCTCTTCTATCGTAAATTTGTTCGATTGCAGCATCCTTCTGGCAGTTTCAATTGCAGCATGGTTTTGTCCTTCGGAAAGTCCAGATTCACGACCTTCGGAAAATCCGGTTTCATGTCCGGATTTTTCACCATCAGAAAAACCGGCTTCATACTCAGCCTTTCGCAATTTCTTCTCTTCCAATTCTTTATCATATTCAAAAATACTCATACTGATAACCTCCGCACGATTTTTGGAAAGAAATTCTGCAAGAATCCCTTCCTTTATGCATTCGTCAACAGCACATTCTACAGCCTGATTCAGAGACATGTTGGCAGCATAGTGCCGTACTCTGGCGACATATTGCGCATATTCTTTCAAAGTGCTGCAATGTTGCATCAATTCAGCATTATGTCCTTCGTTTACATTTAATACAGTGACAGTCAATTCAAGCTTTGGTTCGCCTGACAGATTTTCAAATGCTGAAGAAAGCTTAAGTTCAGTGCAGTCAGACAATATCGTTGAACCATTATAAAACTCAATAAAATTCGGCGCAGGAATTTTTTGCAAAGTAGAAGAATAGAGAGATTTCTTATCCACGAGTTTCTGATATTCGTTACTAATATAGAATAAATCCCGAAGAGGGATATTTGGATTGTAGGTTGACTGGTGCTCGTACAGATATAAATTAGTATCAATGATAAATGCCAGGTCATTTTTCATACCCATGTAAATTGCATTTTCTAATGTGACGATTTCCAAGTCATCAGGATTTTTATAATCTCTCTGATTTACTGCGTTGTAGAGTGAAAGCAGGTTCTTACGGTTGGAAAATAACATCCGAAAAACGGTGTCCTTATAATTCCGGTTGGCTGCGGGAACTTTAACTGTGAAAGTTTTCTTTGTGTTTTGTAGTTTTCTTTTTCGTTTTGCCATAAATGATTCCTCCTGAGATCGGCGGGGCAGTTGGAAAACTGTCCAGGCAGGAGAAAACTATATTTCTGATATTCGTCTCCTGCTTTTAAATTAGTTAATGGGTAATTGAAAGCATAGATACGAATGAATTACGGAGATTATCAGAGATAATCAGCCGTTTCCAGAATATAGATGGCAAATGCACCATAAAGATTTTGTAAAATATGCTTTCTGTCATTGTAACATGAGAGATAATTGCAGACAAGTAGAATTTTACAACTTTTTGATGAAGGTTTTGATGATTTTAAACGAACTTTATCCGAAAAATCAGGAGTAAAGTTTGAAACAAAAAAGCATTAGAGAATAAGAAAAACACTGAGACAGGAGAGGTATGCGAGTGCAGCGGAAGGATTGGGAAGGATGGTTGCATAGATTCGCAGGACTACACATAGTTCACCTTGAAAAGAAAAACGGCAAATTGTATAATTGCCATAGGAATCATTATCAGTTCCGATTTTTACATGATTGGAACTGATATAAGAGTCGAAAGCTGCAAATAACTGCTTGGTCAGCAGACACTAACTACGAACAGCGTCAGGACGTTATCGCTTGATATATGAAGGGTGAGGTGCAGTATTATGAGAAACTTGAGAAGAATCACAGTAATTATGGTCATGGTATGTCTTATGATAGGACAAAGTGGGTGTGCTGGAATTTTTGATTCAACAAAAAGCGAGGTTCGCATTGCGAAAAAAGTATTAAAGGAAAAATACAATGAAGACTTTGAAATCATTTCACTGGGAGGACGTGGGGGAACACTGACGAATGATACCTTTACTATAAAATGTTATCCGGTATCTGATCCTGACTACATCTTTAAAACTGAGATACAAAAAGAGGGGAATTTTTATCCGATTGTTGGAAGAGATACAACAATTGGGTATGAGAGTATCTATTATTTAACACAAGAGCAGTATGATGATGCGGTAATAGGTGGAAAAGTAAGGATAAGTTTAAAAGGCAAATAATGAAAAATAGCAACTGCGTACAGGTAAGATGAAACTCAAATAGAATTTGCAAATGAAAAATTTGTATTTTATGAGTAAAATGCAGTAAATTCAAAAAGAGTAAATGGTGGTTAACATGAAAAAAAAGATGAATTCAAAAAATATAATTGTTAGTTTTATTTTTTTGATAGGTGGAATAGCAATGCTTGTATTCACACTTCTGGTTGGTATACCTTCAATAAAGCAGAGTGCGGAGGTATGTACGTTAGAGGTCGAAGCAATTGTTATTGATAATAAATCAGATTTGAAATCTGACAGTGATTATGGTCAAAGTTATCGTTATAATCAAGTTGTTGAGTATGTTGTTGAAGATAAAAAAATACAAACAACTATACATAATCTAACATCAGATCCTGTACCAGAAGGAACAAAAATAACATTATGGGTTGATCCAGAGAATCCGTATATTTATACCAATAACAGGGACATAAAACCTACTACGATTATTGTTCCCATTGCAATACCAATTGGTATTATGTTATTTGGAGTATTAGGTTTGGTTTTTAATTTGAAAAAAGAAAAATAAAGGAAAAGGAATAACGACATCATGGAAAACGGTGCAAGCTTATTAAAAAAGCTGGGTATTATATTTTTATGTATAGGAACTTTGGGTGTTTTAGGTAGTCTGATTTTGTGTTTCATAGTCCCATCTTTGTGGTTGTTTTCAATTATCTTTGGCAGCGTTCTGGCAGTTTTTTTAATCGTTGGAATAATTTGCATGATAATTTATACTACGAAAAAAGGAAAAAAAGAAAAATTAATTGCAAATGGAAAATATATTTACGCAGATATTGTCGATATTGATGTAAATGTATATCAGAAAGTACAGATAGACCGTATTTCAATGAATCCCTATTTTGTTGTATGTAAATATGTGGAAGCAAATGGGAAAGAATATCTGTTTAAAAGCAAGTCACTTTTATATAATCCATCGGCTTTAATTAAAGAGAAGCAATTAAAGATTTATGTCGATTTGAAAAATCCAAAGAAGTATTATGTAGATACAAGTTCTATTTTGCCGGATTCGGCAGTTTTACATAAGTTTAAGTTTGATAGTAGAGGAAAAGAACGTGCTTTACTGAAAGAAGGAAATTATATAAATGCGGTAACCTGTGGGGTGGAACTTGTGGGAAGAATAAAGGTTAACAGTATTGTAAAGCCAATGTTTTTGAAAGTTACAGATAGTTTAAGTGAGCAGTTTAAAACTCCGGTTGATGAAAAAAACAGAGCATTTATGGGGTATACAGTGTTATGCCGATATGATGCACCGGATGGGAAAATACATATTTTTGCATCCAGAGGGCAGTGGGGGGAACCTCAAAGAGATTATCAGGGAGAAAATGTCAGAGTATATTATAGTGGAAAAAATTACGAATCTTATCATGTAGATCTTAATTCTATTGGTCTATAAAAATTAGCCTGAATTATTCATGGAACAATAGTTTAAGCTGTCAAGGTTTGTTACAATTCTCTTTCAGCTGAATATTGGGTATAGGACTAACAGCGGTAACGGATATTTATGATAATATTTATAATGAGGACGTTGGAGAGTGGTTTTTTACTCCGCAAACGATAACAGGTACATTAACAGATTTTACAATAGATTTATCGTTTGGCGCAGCAGGTGTAGCAGCGGATTATGTAATAAATAATGTCGGCATATTTGATTGCGATGGAGATGGAAAAAAGGATAGTGCGGTTGATGTGTCAAAAAAGATGGTTGATAGTGTATTGAAGGATAGGTTTAATTGGTAGCTGCAATGAAAGAGAAGAAAGTAAAACTTTTTTGGGAAGAATTGAAAAATGGTGGTCCATTCAGAAAATTATTTTTGGTGGGAGCAGAGTATCTGTTGATATACGGTGTAGTAAAAGAGATGTATGAAAAAATTGTCTTACATGAAGATGTGGCAATACAATTAATAATATTTAATACTCTTTGGGTGTTGGCAGTAGGATATGGAACAAAAGAATATTTGAAATGCCGATGCCGTTGTCTGCCGGTATCAAGGTGGCTGAATGTTTCGGAATTAAAAAAAAGTCTTGAAAAGGAGACTTTTCAGAAGGTGGCTCCTAAAACATGGTCGTCCGAAAAATGGCTGTGTGTGGATGGACATTATTATCCAAAGAATATCATTGTATACATGGGAGGATGGAATCACCCTACAGAAAGAAGTGGGACAAATCTTAAAATTCGTACAATTTTAGGAGAGGACATTATCGAGTATGGTTATTTTCCAATATATAAACCGACTTTTGGACCAAACAGAGGAAAGTGGGTAGACAATTATCCGATGCTCGATGCATTAATTCCTTTAACAGAAATGATTCCAGACAGGATTCAGAAACGGAGCGCATATGATTCTGTAGAGCCGAGCATGAAAAAAATGTATGAGGAATATATGAAAACCCACAGTGTAACGGAATTGGTAGAGACGACAGAACTTCTGGACGCATATGTGGCTGAATTCATGAGGTGGGAAGATCTTAGACATTGGAAAAAATCTAAAAAAAATACGAGAGGAGAAAGAAAATGAATTTACAGCGAAAACCGTTAGAATTTTATAATCTGATCAAGAAAAAAGTAAACGATGAAGAGGTATTTCATAGTTTTTCGATGGATGATAAAAATGGAAATTGCAACACCATTTTATCATATAGTAGATAGGCATCAACGATACATAAAGGTTATATTGGGTTATCGTTTGTTATAATACATATGAATTTGTATAAAAATAAGGAGCATATAAAAAATGTTAGACGAAAAAGAAATTGAACAGTATTTGAATGAAAAAGGAGTTGGTTTTAGAGATGAATCTTCAATCGTAGGAGTTATCATGCCAAACAAAATAACGTATTTTGCAGGAGAGAATGCGCCTCTTGCAGCTGCAATGTGCACACAATATTATGCTATCAATATTAGCAGTCAGGGAGTTGCAGTTATTGGCATTGATAATGTAACAGGAAAGCTACGTCCGGAAGCATTTTTATATATTTCAAGGGATAAAATTCAAAAAGTACAATTCGCAAAAAATTTTCTGAGTTATCAAATGGAAATAATTACAGCAAATGGTTCGATAGGTTTTAGGGTAAATAAAACAATGGTTGGTGCCCCATGGCATAAGAAAAACCTTGGAAAGATAATCTCAGCAGGAGGGGGAAGAACAGCTTAAAATATTAGTTAAAACTCTTTGAAAGGATTTTAAACTAAAATATGTATAGAGGATTTTCAAAGAGTAATTATTCAGAACCAGCTTTGGGATACTCCCATCATAACAGACAAGTGGATGATAACCATTGCTTTGACAGTGAAAGTTAAAGGCTCTGCCTTCCTGTCTGCCGTATGCATCAAGAAGAGTGGAATCCAGATCCAGAATAACAGCCTGTGGCATCTGAATACTGTAAATTCTCATCCGAAGTACTCTGGTAATCGAAGGAACTGGTTTAAAGTGTCTTCATCCATACGGTTAAAGAATCTTGATACCGTAGGCTGTGATGCAAGCGCAATCTTTGACGGTGTGAAAATGTAATTCTTCAATACGAACATACAAATAGAAATGAAAATAGCAGTAAATTTGAAGTACCAAAAAGAACAAAAATAAAAGAAAATTTTATAGATACATTGACAGATGAACAGGTAAAGAGAATAAATAATGCAACGGCAATTGCCAAGGAACCAGAAAGTGCGTCTTCATTTGTTGTACTAAACCCTAATGTGGCGGATACAACTGGAGTACTCGCCCAATATGGTAGTACATTAGGAAAAGTCGCTACTGGATGCAAAATTGGATTACCAATTTTAGGCGGTATTCTTGATTTCGCTAGCATGAGAAAAGAAGGAACAAATTTACAGGATGCAACAGTAAAGGATTTATGTAAATGCAATTTAGCAAGGAAATTCAAAGAAAAAATGATTAAAGTAATGGAGATATGATGAGAAAGTATGTATTGATATGTAATAATAGAAGAAAAAAAATATTGTATTATTATGATTTTAGAGACGAGTGTGTTTATTGTATTGATGGTGGAGAAACATCAAAAAATACAGAGAAAGGAGCAAGAAAAGGTGGATATTATGGAGGTATTATAGGCATTTTTTTGTATCCAGTACTTGGAAAAGCAAGTTATCATTTGCCGAGTGGAATGTTAGCTTGCATAAGTGTGTTAATGGGGCTGGTAGCCGCAATCTGGGTTGTGAATTATTCATTAAATTATACCGAAAAACTTTTTATAAAGGAAAATGCATTGAAACTTTCTGTAAATGAATGTTGGCAATTATATCGTGATGGAAAGAAGTTTCGTATAAAGTTTTTCTGGATAAAAATGTTGTTTTTTATATTTGAATGTATTTATTTAGCAGCTTTATTGAAAACGAGCAGCAAAATTTTGTTTTGGATAAATGTATTGTTATGTTTTGTACTATTTATATGTATATATATAGAACGGCCAATTTGTAAAATTTGCTTTAAGAGAAGAATGAGGCGGCGAAACGGATGATAATAGAAAATGGTGATTCAAAATTTACAGAGGAAGAAAAGCAAAATCTTGTTGTACGAGAATATACGAGTGAAGAAATAGAGAAAAATAAAAAAGCGTATGTGAATAAAAGCACAAAAAAGTGTTTTCCACTAATAGTCCTAATAGTGTTATGCAGTATTTGTTCTTATATATTACCCGCCATGTCATATGCAGTTGATATTGTCATGGTTATCATCATTTTTTTGTTTATCTTAACGATAATCATAAATATATTGAATTATCGGATTGCAAAAAGATGGCATTACATAGAGCTGGTTGTAGATAAAAAGCTTCCGATAGAAGTAGAAAGCAGGGATGCAGGAGCATCGGATGATTCATGCATGATATATCATTATCCGGTGGAAGGAAGAGACAGTACATCGGGATATGCAAGTATTTTTTATATAGGAAAAGAAAAATATGAAAATGCTGAAGTCGGGGAAAAGATCAGGATTACCCAATGTTAATATGATAGAGATAAAGGGACATTTTGGGACAGAGTTAACTCGAAATAGAACGTCTATAATGTACAATGAAAATCGTGAAAAGGAAATGACAGTATCATAGTTCACCTTGAAAAGACATAGTGTAAATTGTATAATTGCAGAATAAACATTTTAAAGACACGGAAATAGACAATACAGAGGGAGCATGACACATGGGACGATTTCTTAATCCTGATTACAGTGCATTTGAGACAGCGTTAAATTCAGAAATTTATATTGATAAAACAGGTTTGCTTGCGTATACCAATAAAGTGATCAATACAAAGCAGGCGTTTATCTGCAACAGCAGACCTCGTCGTTTTGGAAAGTCTGTCACAGCGGATATGCTTACAGCTTATTACAGCAAAGGCTGCGATTCAGCAGATATATTTGCAGATTATGAGATTAGCCATGCAGGGGATTTTAGACAGCATTTGAACAAATATGATGTCATACATCTTGATATTCAGTGGTGCCTTGCTCCAGCGAAGGGAGCAGCAGGAGTTGTTTCTTATATTGAAAAAAGTGTCATAGCAGAATTAAAAGAAAAATATCCGAATATTATTTCGGAAGAAACGGTATCTTTGCCGGAAGCAATGTCAGAAATCTATACTGTGACCGGAAATAAATTCATTGTAATCATTGATGAATGGGATATTCTGATTCGTGACGAGGCAAATAACAGGGACGAGCAGGAAAATTACATTAATTTTCTGCGTGGAATGTTCAAGGGAACAGAACCTACCAGATTTATCAGTCTGGCGTATCTGACAGGAATTTTGCCAATCAAGAAAATGAAAACGCAATCTGCACTCAACAATTTTGATGAATTTACAATGTTAGATGCCGGGGCACTGGCTTCTTATATTGGGTTTACGGAGCTGGAAGTTGAAAAACTCTGTGATAAATATCATAAAGATTTTGCAGAGGTAAAAAGGTGGTATGATGGATACGTGCTGGAAAATCAGCAGGTTTATAATCCGAAGGCAGTTGTCAGTGTCATGCTGCGCGGAAATTTCCAAAGCTACTGGTCGCAGACCGGAACATATGAGGTTGTGGTTCCACTGATCAACATGGATTTTGATGGGTTAAAACAGGCGATCATAGAGATGGTTTCAGGTTCGACAGTAGAAGTAGATACCGGAACATTTCAAAACGATACGGTAAGCTTTTCTAGCAGGGATGATGTGATAACTTACCTGATCCACCTTGGATATCTGGCATATGACCAGAGAAAACAGTGCGCATTTATTCCAAATGAGGAGATACGGCAGGAACTTTTAGCGGCAACAAAGAAAACGAAATGGAATGAACTGCAGGAGTTTGAATATCAATCCGAGCAGTTGTTAGAGGCTACTCTTGATAGAGAGGAAACTCTGGTTGCAGATTATATCGAACAGATTCATATGGAGTATGCGTCAGCAATTCGATATCATAATGAAAATTCATTGAGCAGTGTTTTGACAATTGCGTATTTAAGCGCCATGAAATATTATTTTAAACCAATTCGGGAATTGCCGACAGGGAGAGGGTTTTCAGATTTTGTATTTATACCGAAAGAGGAATACAGAGTAGATTATCCTGCACTCGTAGTCGAATTAAAATGGAATAAAAGTGCACATACAGCATTGCAACAGATAAAGGACAAAAAGTATCCTGAATCATTGTTGCAATACACTGGAAATATACTTTTAGTGGGCATTAATTATGATAAGAAAAGTAAAGCACATGAATGTGTGATAGAAGAATATAAGAGATAAGAGAGTTGTTATTTTAGAAAGGACACCATTTAGAGAATGGTGTCTTTTTTGCGTGTAGAAAAAATGTAAATATTTTACCCAAATTACATCAGATTATATGGTGTGAATTGTAGGAGAATAATATAATAAAAAGAATAATTGTAAAGAAAAACAGGGGGAAAAAGTTGAAGAAATTTTATATTGCATATGATACAGACGTTGGGATAAAAAAGAAGACAAATCAGGACAGTCTGTTATTAAAAGGATGTTCTGAGGAACATGGAGAGACACTTCTGATCGCAATTTGTGATGGCATGGGTGGCATGGAAAAAGGGGAGCTTGCCAGTGCAATGGTCGTCAGGGCTTTTTCAGACTGGTTTGAACAGGTTTACATAAAGAACGAAATGCATGTTGGGGATGAAGGAATAAGACAACAGTGGCAGAGTCTTTTGGAAGAAATAAATGGCAGACTGATCAGGTATGGAAAAGAAAACCAGATTCAGCTTGGAACAACAATAAGTGCGGTTTTATTAAACAGTGATGGGCAATATATGCTTTGTCATGTTGGAGACACCAGAATTTATACATTATCGGATACGTTGCAGCAGCTGACCGAGGATCATACATTCATTGCGCGAGAAATAAAACGTGGGAATATGACAATAGAGGAAGCTAAAAAGGATAATCGCAGAAACGTGCTTCTTCAGTGTATCGGTGTGAATGAATTTTTTGAACCACAATATGAGAATGGAAGGCTGGCACATGGCACAGCCCTTTTGTTATGCTCAGATGGATTCCGTCATATGTTATCAGAAGACGAAATTTCTGAGTCACTGAATCCGCATAAAAATCTTGATGAAGCGCAGATAAAAGAAAAATTGAGAGAAATGATCGAATGGAATAAACAACGGATGGAAACGGATAACATTTCTGCAATTTATATCAAACTCAAATAAGGCAAAAGAGGAAATGAAAGTTGGCTGAGAGAGGAACAATTATTGAGGGAAAATACGAGGTTTTAAAGCTGATCGGAAAAGGTGGAATGTCAAAAGTTTACCTGGCGATGGACAAAAACCTGAATAAGCAGTGGGCAATCAAAGAAATCGAGAGAAAAGCTTATGATAAGAACAATGAAGTTGTAGTTGCAAGTGCAATGGCGGAAGCAAACATGATGAAAAAACTGGATTATCCGTCACTGCCAAGAATTGTAGACATTATCGAAAAAGAAAATGTAATCTATGTTGTCATGGATTACATTGAGGGAGAAACCTTAAGCAGTGTATTGAGTAAAGAAGGTGCACAGCCACAGGAAGTTGTAATTGAGTGGGCAAAGGAACTATGCAGGGTATTGGATTATTTGCATACGCAGAATCCGCCAATTATCTACCGGGATATGAAACCGGCAAACATTATGCTGCAGCCGAATGGAAATATCAAGTTAATTGATTTTGGTATTGCGAGGGAATACAAAGAACAGAATCTGGCAGATACAGTCAGTCTTGGAACAAAAGGATATGCTGCGCCGGAGCAGTTTGGAGGAAAAGGTCAGACGGATGCCAGAACAGACGTATATTGTCTTGGCGTGACGCTATACCATTTACTCACAGGACAGAATCCATGTGAACCTCCTTATGAGATATATCCAATCCGATATTGGAATCCGCAGTTGTCCAGTGGATTAGAAGCAATCATTCAAAAATGTACCCAGTTAAACCCGGAAGACCGTTATCAATCATGTGCAGAATTGTTATATGCGTTGGATCATTATGATGAGATGGACGAGGGGTATCGAAAGAAACAGAAAAATAAGCTGAAAGTTTTTTTTATTACAGCATGTTCAGCTGTATTTTTTCTGATTGCAGGGTGTGTATGCACAGGAATGAGGGTTCATGTGAACAACAGCGATTATGATAATAACATCAAGCAGGCAGAATTATCTGCGACAGATGAGGAAAAAATCGATTATTATGCCAAAGCAATAGATATTCTGCCGGGCAATTCGGAAGCGTATTTTGGAATAATCGAGGCATTTAAGGATGACGCGGTCTTTTCATTGGAAGAAGAGGAATTATTCAAAAAGAAAATAAACAGTAATTTGACTGTTTTGCAGCAGAATAGCGATTATGGGGATCTTGCTTTTGAGATAGGAAAATTATACTGGTATTACTACGATTATGGAAAAACAGAAAATTCAGACAATCAGATAACCAGAATGAAAAGTGCGATTCAGTGGTTTGAGGCGGCATGTACTTATGGCGGTGAAGACAGCAGTTATTATACGATGGCTGAAATGTACCGTGATATAGGACAGTTTAACCGCGATATCACACTGAATGTGCAGGAAGCATCTGATAAAGGAACCTATCTTCCATATTGGGAGAATATAACAAAACTCGTAGCAACCGTATCTGAGAGTCAGGATGAGAATGAAATTGTAAATCTGGAAGTATACAAACTGGCAATGAATGCTGTGGAAACTTATGCAAGAAAATTTAAGGCAGATGACGTAGCACAGGAAGATATGAAAGCGTTGCTGGAACAGGTAAAAGCTGGTACGGAGCAGGTTGATACGACAACAGACAAAACAGAAGAAATGAAAAATGATATTCTAAAGCGTTTACAGGATGCAGAGGCAGCAGTGGAAAATGCATATGCAAAAGATACGGAGGTGAAAGCATCATGAATGCAGGTACTTTACAACTCATATCCATCATTGCATTTTCATTAGCAGGAGTTTTAACACTGATATCCATTTATCTTTTTTTTAAAATGGATGTACGGGGAATCATAGATGATCTTAGTGGTAAATCGGCAGAACGTCAGATTATGGCAATGCGGGAGGAGAATAACAGACAGAAAAATCCATTGTCTAAAAGAAGTGCCAAATCATCTGAAACAAGGAAAAGCAGTCTGATGGAACGCACAACAGTGGAATTGAAAAATGATGAAAAAACGGAGGTTCTTCCGAAAAAAGATGAGGAAAAGACAGCATTGCTGCGGGAAGAAGCCACTATGCCGCTTCAGATGGTTGAGGAGGAAACAACTGTTTTAGAAGAAACTACAACTGTATTACAGGAAGATGAAACAGTTGTGCTGGATGAAAATATAAAAAACACAGATAAAAGGTATGAACTGGTTTTGAATGAAATCATCATACATACGCAGGAGATAATTTAGAAAATGGAAATGTTTTGGAGAACAAAAGGAAAAAGAATTGCAGCATGGTTAATGATTGCGTTAATTATGGCAACAACGATACCATTTGGAAGTATCAGTGCATCAGCAGATGATACTACAACAGATGAAAGTGATGCAGTCACAATCACAGGACAGGTGATGGTTCCAGGTAATGATGATGAAAACACAGATACGAATAATGGAACTCCATATGCAGGTGCAAAGGTGACGGTAACATACCCACAAAGCGGTTCGACTCCTGTAACGAATGAAGCGACTACAACAGACGATGGAAAATTTAATATTTCTATTGGTAATTGGACATTAAATACGGATAATAAGTATACGGTTAAAGTTGAGCCAGCAGATGTGGATAAAGGTACATATGACAGTTATTCCAGTGAAGAGAAAACTGTCACAGAAGATCAGGTAAAAACAAAAAAGATTGAGTTAGGTACAATTACACTTAAAGAAAAGTCTGTTCCATATTCAGTTACTGCAAATGTAGAAACTTCTGATAATTCAGCAACAAGTGATGCAGGAAATGTAGCAGTAAAAAATAATGTAGTAACAGCAACACCAAAGCAAGGTTATGAAATCACTGCTGTAACAGTGAAAAAAGAAACTGTAGATTGGAAACCGGATGGAGAAACCAACGATAATTGGTGGAAAAATTATAAAGATGAAAACAGTGCATTTAAATTTGAAGGTCTTAAGGATGTAGCATTAGATGCAAATTATGCATTTACAATCACATTCGCAAAGAAACAGTTCACAATCACCTATAAAATTAGTCAGAATGGAAAGCTAATTTTAAATAGTGATGCACAAAATGATAAAGTTGAAATCACAACCGAGAGTGGAGAAGACGGTAGCCGGAATGTTCCATATACAGATTCTGAGTACAAAATAAAAGCAGCTGTTACAGACAACAAGTATCATCTTACAAGTTTTAGAGTGGACAATGATGAAAGGCTTAATGAAAACGAAATAAATAACAGCTTAAAAGAGAAAGAATATATATTTTCAGAAGGAATAAAACAGGCACATAGTATAGAAGTGACAGCAGAAATTGATACGTACACAGTTTCTGTTACAACTGATGATGGAGGAATTGTTGAGGTTAATGGTTCCAGTGAAAAAAATATTATTGTAGATTCTGGAGCAGAAGTTGCAATCATTGTAAAACCAAATGAAGGTAAAACAGTAAAAATATTTTCGGTCAATGGTACGCCGATACAGGAAAATAATTTAACAGAGGATGAAGATGGAACAGCAGTCTATAAGATTGAAAACGTAAATGGTGACCAGAATGTAACTGCTGAATTTGAAGATATTCAAAATGAAAATAAAGATTCGTTGGCTCTTGCAGGTCTGAATCTGTTAGATAGTGGAAATAATCAAATAACAGCGGATGAGGATGGAAACTATTATTCATCATCAGCCATTTTAAAATTTGATGGTAAAACTAAAATCAGTCTTTCGCAATGGGGAGTGGGCAAAACGCAACTCAACTTAACAGAAACAACTATCATTTCATCAGTGTATAAAGGTGGAATTATTGGCAGAAAACAAATAAGTCTCAATCCGTCTGTGAAAATTGTGATTGATACAACAAAACCCAAAATTGAACTGAGTGACGATGAGAAAACAATTTGGAAAACTGAAGCAGACACAACAGTGGATATCACAGGTACAGCCGTGGATGAAAATTTGAAAAAGGTTGTCTGGTCAGAAACAGAACTTACACCGGATGATGTGTTGAATGGGGCACAGGAAGCAGCATTAAATGAAAATGGAAAGTTTGAAATAAGTGGCATTCAATTAGCAAAAAATCAGAACATTGATAAAATCTATATTTATGCCATTGACAAAGCAAAACAGTGTTCAGAAGCCGGAGTTATTACTGTATATCGGGACAGTGCAGCCCCTGAAATTAAGGAAGTGTCTCTGATTCCTGCTGATACAATAAAAAAATACGATTTTGGTAATTATTACAATACAAACATTAGAGTAAGCGTTACTGCGAAAGATGTGAATGTAAAAGACGGCAAAGCGGATTATCCGGCAGTTGGTGTGAAAGAAATTCGCGTATACAGTGATGATGATACAAAAGTGTATACCGGAACTGTAAGTACACAAGTAAGTGGAACAAGTGATGCAACGATAGAAGTTACGGTTCCATTGGAAGAAGCTGGTACATTTGCAAGCCTGAAAAAGGTTCATATCAAAGCAGTGGATGCATTAGGCAATGAGAGTGAGGCATATAAATTAACAAAAATTAAGAATCATAATGATATTGTATCGGATGATTTAATGCTGGAAAAAGATGCACCTGTAGTAAAGGTGACACCACAGGCAGATGGTAAATATGAAAATGCAAAAGATGGAAAGACAGAGTATTGGTACAAAGAGATTCCAACAATTGCATGCGAGGTTACAGATCAAAAAGATCAGACTAACGGAAGTGGTCTTGCGGCGAGAACTGTGACCGTAAACGGAGTTGAACTTACTTCGAAGACAAAGAACTTTGTGGAAAGTATTACAGGTAGTGATCAGATTGTGCAGGAGGATTCTCTTACACTTTCAGCAAGCGATTTGCAGGATGTACAGGAAGGCGAAAATACAGTTGTCACCACCTATACAGACATCGCAGGAAATGAAACAATTGACACAAAAACAATCTGTCTTGATACACATAAGCCAGATGTTACAAGATTTAACATTGAAAAGAAAGATGCATTAAAAATTTTAAATATTTTTACCTTTGGTAATTATGGAAATGGTGTGATCAAGGTTACTGTAACAGCAGATGATTTATACAGTGACGATGGTTCAGAAGTACCATCAGCCGGACTGAACGAAATTACATTATATGTAGGTGAAGAAGCTTATCAGACAAAGGCAGTCGGAAGCGATAATACAGCGGTATTTGAACTCCCGGCAGAGACTGTTTTAAATGAACAGAAAGTATATTTAGATAAAAAAATCAGTGCAACAGTTACGGATAACGTTGGCAACCAGTCTGAAAAGACACTTGTGACGACAGCAAATTCCAATGTGAAAAACAGCAATTTAATGATTGAAACAGTGAAACCGACCATTACATCTGTTTTATCGGCAGAAGGATATGTTGGAAAAAATGGAATCATCTATAACAATAGTGATACTGGAGTCAGCATTAAAGTAGAAGATAAAGATTCTGGAATTTATAGTGTGAAAGCCTCCGTTAATAACAAGGAGTTAGTGAACGTTTCTTATCCGGATCAGAAAACGGTTACGGAAAGCTATGAGATCAACACGAAGGATGCTGTCATTAATGCAGACACCAACAGCTATGATATGGTAATTACAGCCATTGACAATGCTGGAAATGAATATTCCAAAACACAGCGTGTCTACAAGGATGTCACAGCTCCGGAAATTTTAAGCATTGATATGCAGGCAGCAGGAAATAAAGAAGCAGATGGAAGTGTTTCTTATACAGAGACTGATTATGGTTATTATTTTGTGGAAAATACAAAGGTGACTGTAACGGCTACGGACGGCTCCAAAGAAGGGGATTCCGGTGTAAAGGAGATCCACTATTATACGGTAGATGCCAATGGAACAAAAGGCAGTGAACAGATTGTACAGGCAGATGCAGAAGGAAAAGTGACATTTGTGGTTCAGGCAGGATTTAAAGGACAGATTTATGCCTGCGCTTATGATATGTTAAATAATCACGAAGAAAGATATGTGACACCGAGTAGTCTGATCATTGAAACAGCCGAGCAGCATGCCCGTGAGAAACATATTGATTTTAACAAGGCGGCAGCTGCAAGCAAGGATGCAAAGGGAAATGAACTGTATGAAAAAGATGTAACGGTAGATGTTACAGTGACAGATACATTTTCGGGGATCCGTTCTGTGGAATGGACAGTGGAATCGCCTTATGATAAAGAAAACAATCAGTCAGGAAATGTGGAGATCAGTAATCAGGGTGCATTTTCCAGTGGAAATGCGGATGGCTGGAGTCAGACAAAGAAAGACAAAAACCTTGTTACAGAACTGAAAAAGTCATTCACTGTAAAAAATAACAGCAATGAGATAAAAATGCATATCAAAATGACAGATCGTGCAGGAAATACATCAGAAGACGAACTGATATTCAGTATTGATAAGACAAAACCGGAAATCAAAATTGCATTTGATAATGAGACACCGGATGCTGAAAATACAACCATGTTCAAAGAGAACAGAGTTGCTACCATTACAGTTACAGAACGTAACTTTGAGGCGGCAGATTTTAAAGCAGATATTACCAATACAGATGGTGTGATCCCTGAATTGTCAGCATGGCAGACAACCGAAAATACGGAAAACCCGGATCAGAGTGTAAGTACGGCAACCATTACATTTGCAGAGGATGGTGACTATACGCTTTCGGTCAGTGGACAGGATAAGGCAGCAAATCAGGCAGAGACAGTAAAAGCAGATGATTTTACCATTGATAAAACCCGTCCGGTGATTACGGTTACTTATGACAACAATAATGCAGTGAATGGCAATTATTATGCAGCAGCGCGTACAGCAACGATTCAGATTGAAGAACATAATTTCTCTGAAAACAGGGTAAGGATAACAGGAACAGCAACTGATAACGGAGCAGGAATCTCATTCCCACAGTCTGGCGGATTTACCGGAAATGGAGATGTTCATACCGCAACCATTACATGTGGTACAGATGGTTTATACAATTTTAATGTGGAATACACGGACATGGCAGGAAACATAGCTGAAACCTATACAGGGGAAGAGTACTATGTGGATCTCACTGAACCGGAAATTGAAATTGTTGGTGTCGAAGATTATTCGGCAAATAATGGAGATGTTATTCCACAGATCGTAATGTCAGATACAAACTTTGATACCAATGGTGTGAACATTGAACTGGTTGGTGCAAATCAGGGAAGTGTGGCACCGGAAGGCTCTTATACGAATCAGGGAAATGGAGAGACATTTACATTCCAGAACTTCCCGAAAGAGCAAAGCTATGACGACATCTATACGATAAATGCCACATTGACCGATATGGCTGGAAATGAGAGCAATGCAACAGTTACGTTCTCCGTAAATCGCTTTGGATCGGTTTACGTGTTCGATCAGACCTTAAAGGATATTGAAGGAACTTATATTCAGAACGAGATTGATGTCAAGTTAAAAGAAGTGAACGTAGACAGTCTGGAACATGACAAAATCAAAGTAGTAGTAGATACAAATGGAACACCGAGAACATTAGAAGAAGGTATCGATTATCAGGTACAGGAATCCGGTGGAAACGGACAGTGGTATCAGTATGATTACACCATCGACAAGTCTCTTTTTGCAGGGGATGGACGCTACATTGTGACACTGTATTCAGAGGATATTGCAGGAAATGTCAATGAGAACATTGATGAATCCAAAGAAGCAGAGATTTCATTCGGTGTTGACAAAACAGCTCCTGTCGTTATTCCGATTGATGTTGAGAGCAATGCCCAGTATCCAGTGGATACGAAAGCAGCGAATGTGACAGTCAACGACAACCTGGTATTAGATAGTGTTGAGATTTATATTGGTGATAAAAAATGTGATTATACAGTGGATGGTGAAAACTATCAGTTCAATATCCCAAACAATACGAAAAAACAGGATGTCACAATTATGGCTGTGGATGCAGCTGGCAATAAAACAAACTATGTCTTAAATGGAATTCTTGTAACAACCAACACATTCATCCGTTGGTATAACAATAAGCCATTGTTTGTAGGTTCTATTGCGGGTGCAGCAGTAGTAACAGGCGGTGGCGTCGGTGCAGCGATCGCACTGCGAAGCGGACGTATCAAAATAAGACGTAAGAGAAAATAAAAAAAGGACTGAGAGATATGGCAAAGTATCGCATAGTATCAAAGGGAAATATAGTTACGATTAAAAGTAAGTTATCATTTGGGGAACAGATTAATGAGCGGGAAATCAATATTTTTGAACAACAGATTTTCCGCGGCTGTTTCAGACCGAGACAGGAAGGAAAAAAGACGATTATCTACACAGCACCAGATGTGGTACCTCTTATATCATATCTGAAAAAGGGTGTGGATGAAGAAACGTTTTTTCTGCTTGTGGCGCAGACAATTGAGATGACTAAAAAAATTGAAATGAATGGGTTGTATCTGCATAATCTCATGTTACAGCCGGAAATGGTGTTTGTATGTGAAAGAACCAGGGAAGTGTTCTTTGTATATCAGCCGATCAATAGCAGAATTACGAGTGGAAATGTTTATGCGTTTCTTGCAGATACCGTACAGTATGCAGGCAGATATGGCAAAGAGCCAGAGCAGTTTCTGAAGGAATTCCAGGCATTCCTCAATGATACAAAGAATTATAAAATAGAGGACATTGAGAGATATATCCGCGAAAAATGTCCACAGGCATTCCGGAAAATCGTAAAAGCAGAGACGGGAAAAAGCGGTTACATCACAAATGACCGTTCATCCTATGAAAGACATTATCACAGTGACAGTAACGATGAAGGTGGAACGACATTACTGATGGAGGTGGATGAAAGCGGTACAACCCTTTTGACACAGCAGGAGTATGACGAGGCAGACACAACTCTTTTGCAGCAGGAGGAAAGATATCCAATCTTAGAGAGAATCAGCACAGGGGAGAGCGTGACTGTCAGAAAAAATATTTTTAATATCGGTAAGGAAAAAGAAAATGATTTTACAATAATAAATAATAAGGCGGTCAGCCGCAGACATGCGGTAATTGAGCGGATAAATGGAACTTATTATCTCATGGATAAAGGTTCAACGAACCATACATATCTGAATGGAGAAATGCTGGATGCTGAAAATTCTTATGTGCTTTCAGATCATGACAGTATTCAGATTGCAGATGAAGAATTTACATTTTATTTTGATTAGGAAGTGAAAAAATGGACGAGTACTTTGCAGATAAATTGACAGAAATTCAAGACACGGAAGACACTGCCTACTTATTGGAAAATAATGAGATCTTTTATGATGTTGGCTATAAAGTGATGCAGAATCAGGAAAATGCCAACCTGTTAAGGTGTCATAGAATCAAATATAATGGAAAAATAAAACTAATTTATTTCACAAGAGAATATACATCACTGGAGGATTACATTGCATCTTCGGATATGGATACGATCTTAAATGCGATTCACAGTTTGCTCGAAGCTTTAATTCAGATTGAAAATCTTGGATTTTTAAATATGGCATGTATTGATAATCGCCTTAGCCATATATATGTAGAGTCTGGCACGAATAATGTGAAGATCATTTATCTGCCTGTAAATATAACGGGTGTTCATAAAAATAAAAATGAATTTGACAATGAAATAAAGGCTCAGCTGGTGCAGAAAATAGAACGGATAGGAATGATGGATCATCCGAAAATGCGTCAGGTGATAGATGCGTTGGAGGATGGAACATTAAAACTTCATGACATTAGTACACGTATACAGGCGGAAAAACCTGTAATGCATAGAAATACAAAAAATACTTCTGCAGATCCCAATATTGGGCAGAAAAAGATAGTGGATATGCCGGACATGAATCAGATATCAATACAATCCATAGATGGGCAGTTTCACTTTGTTGTTTGTGAAAATGAATTCCTGATAGGAAAAAGCAGAGAAAGAGTTCAGGGTGTGATAACAGGAAATAATGCGGTCAGCAGAGTTCATTGCAAAATCGTAAGGCAGAATGGCAGATATTTTGTAGTGGATATGGGAAGCTCCAATGGTACTTATGTTAATGGAAAAAGAATACAGCCAAATGTGCCAGAGCCTATTTCAGACAGAAGTCAGCTGAGAATTGCAAATGCAGAATTTATAGTACGAGGATAAAAAAATGAGTAAGCCATTAATCATTATTGCAGATACAGATGAGCTGTATCTGCAGAATCTGGAAAGAAAATTTTTGGAAGAATTTGATGACCAGATAGAGTTAGAAATTATATCTGATCCGGTCTATTTTGAACAACGTTTTGAGACACCTGTTTCGGTGGAAATCCTGACTGTTTCAGAAGCACTATATTCAACAGGACTTCAAAGGCATAACATTTCCAATCTGTGTGTGTTAGCAGAAGAACAGGAGAATGGAAGCACGGAGGATTTGTCTGTAAACAGAGTGTATAAATATCTGGGTATCAGGGAACTTTTCAATGAATTGACTTATCAGAGCAGGGATCGGCTGACGGAATCACAGACACAGGAACATAAGACACAGATCATTTCTTTTTATTCTGCAATCGGGGGAACAGGAAAGACAGCATTATCTGTCGGACTTGCACGGTGTCTGTCAGAAAAACATAAGAGAGTTTTCTACGTAAATACAGAATCTGTGCAGGATTTTTCTTATTATCTTGAAAACAAAACCGGTATGCCGAATGAAGGATATCGTGTCATGAAAAATGAACAGGAACATATGTATCAGAATGTTCGTTTTACATTAAGAAAAGAAGGATTTACATATCTGCCTCCATTTAAATCAACGCTCGATGCAAGAAATCTTGATTTTACGATCTATCGAAAATTAATACAGTCAGCGAAAGACAGTGGAGATTATGACTTTATTATTGTGGATGTGGAAGCAGGATACAGCAGATGGAGAATACAGTTACTGCAGGATTCTGATAAAGTGATGCTTATTACGTTACAGGATGATGTCTCAACGAACAAAATGCGCTATATCACAGAGTGCCTTGATTTCGGAGATCATGAAAAATACATGGTCATTTGTAACAAATACAGTGAAACAAGAGACAACCAATATGTTCAGTCGGGATTACAGTCAGAGTTTTCCATCAGGGAATATATTGATGAAGTGAGTACCCCATTGTTAACTGCAAGACAACTTGCACAGTTAAATGGGATAGAAAAAGTGTCATACATGTTTATTTAGATAAAGCAAGATGGGGAGGAAAGAGATGTTTAGAGATTTTTCGGATGAAGCAAAACAAAAACTTTTAAAGTATGTTGACGAAGTGACGGCAGACGGTACCTGGGACAGGGTAAAAGACTGGTTTGGAGATGCCGGACTGACCATACAAAGCTGGCTCGGACAGCTCAACATCCAGAACTATGTCAATGACGTAGACACCTACCATAAAAAAGTACTCGATAAAAATAACACAACGGCAAAGCAGATCGGGGAGATCTTTTCGAACGTGCAGGCAGTGGATACCAGATACCTCAGCATCGCAGGAAGTGAGGCAGCCTGCGGGGATGACATCATAAAACTGATCAGTGACCTTGCCAGTGCCATTGACCCGAATGGAGGGAACATGGACATGGGAAGGATGAAGGGTGTTCTGGATGCAGATGTCGAGAACATACGCAATGCCAGGGCGACGGCTGAGAGGGCAGTCGAGGAAAAAATGCTCGGAACTGAGGCAGAGGGCTGCATGAACAGCGAAGACCCGGTCAACCTGAGCACCGGAAACTTCATCTATGAGCATGAAGACTTAAAAGTGGGAGGGGAGATACCGTTATCGTTCCACCGTTATTATAATTCCAAGGACCGCCGCAGCGGTGTGCTTGGAGACTGCTTTTTGCATAATTACCAGACAGCCATCGAAAAAGAAGGGAACGGAGCCGTCAGGGTGCGCCATGCAGACGGACAGGTCAACCATTATGACAGGACGGTCTCAGAAAACGGCAGGGAGGAACTGACAGGAAGAAATACAGCACTCGAATCCTTAAAAGAAACGGAAACAGGATACGTGCTCGAACATCCGGGCACGGAGATCATATCGTTTGATGGGGACGGAAAGATGCTCCGGAAAGAAGACCGGAACGGAAGGGGCATATCTTTTTCCTATCTCGAAGATGGAAAACTTGAAAAAGCGGAGGCAGACAATGGGAGCAGCCTGGTCTACTCTTATAATAAAGAAGGACAGCTTGAAAAAGTGGCCGACCATACCGGACGGACCGTGCAGCTTGCATACAGGGAAGGAAAACTCGAAAAGGTGACAACGGCATCCGGTGCAGAATACCGCTATGCCTATGGGGAAAACGGAAGGATCACAGAGGTGGAGAATGCCCGCAGGGTCACCGCCGTGAAGAACACCTATGACAGGAGGTTCCGCATCATCCGCCAGGAATTCCCGGACGGCGGGACGATGGAGTTTTCCTATGATGACAAAAACCGTCTTGTCACGCTGACCGAGCGGAACGGGAGCAGGATCATCCATGTGCATGATGACCGTTACCGCAATACCGAGACCATTTACGGGGACGGAACGAGGGAGCGTTATCTCTACAATGACAAAAACCAGTGCATCAGCATGACAGACAGGCTTGGCAGAACGACGAGAATGGCGTATGATAACCGTGGGAACCTCACACAGACCGTGGATGCCCTAAAACGCAGGGTCAACTATACCTATGATGCAGGCGGCCATCTGACCAGCATCAGCATCAACGGAAAAGAGAGGCTGAAAAACCATTATGACAAAAAAGGAAACCTTACAGGGACAGAAAACCTGTATGGGAACAGCGTTGTTGTAAAAAATGATGAGGCGGGAAGACCAGAAGAAGTTATTTATGCAGACGGAAGCTTTCTTGAACTCAGCTATGACGAAAGGGGGAACCTCACACAGATAAGGGATATGGCAGGAGGTGTCACGGCTTATGGCTATGATGCCGCAAACCGCGTGACCGAGACCGTGGATGCCAACGGGAACGTGACCCGTTATTCCTATGATGCGGCAGACCGTGTCACAGCCGTGACCGATGCCATGGGAAACCGGAGGACATACACCTATAATGAGGGCGGAAAGATCGAGACCATAACGGACTTTGACGGAATGCAGGCGGCATTCACGTACAACCCGCTCGGGAAAGTGGAGACCTACACAGACAAGGAGGGACACCGGGCATGCTTTGCCTATGACCGGATGTGGAACATCAGTTCCGTGACAGCACCGGACGGCGGGATACAGAGGTATGAGTATGACGGGGACAGCCGCCTTGTGAAACAGGTGCTCCCGATGGGAGGAGAGATATCCTATGCCTATGACGCGGCAGGCAACCGGACAGGGATGACAGATGCGGCAGGGAACACCACCCGCTACCGTTATGATGCCGTAAACCGCCTGACAGGGGTGACAGGACCGGACGGGGCAGAGACCGTGTATGAATATGACCGGGAGGGAAACCTCATAAAAGAGACCAATGCATGCGGCCAGACAACCTGCTACACTTATGATGCATTAGGGAGAAGGACCAGTGTCACGGATGCGGCAGGTGCCACCACCAGTGTATTCTATAATGAGATGGGAAAAGCAGAACGCATCTGCCATCCGAACGGGAGCAGCACCGTCTACGGATATGAAAAAGGCGGAAGGCTGAAGAGTGTGCGCTACCCTGACGGTGCAGGGGAGGACTACAGCTATGATGCCAAGGGAAACCTCACAGGGCGTGCCACCACGGCGGGGGAACACTGCTGTTACGGCTATGATTGCCTTGACCGCATCATATCCATTGAAAACCCGGCAGGAGGCGTGGCACATTTCACCTACGATGCCCTCGGACGTGTGACAGAGGCGGAAGATGAAAATGGAAACGTTACCAGTTATGAGTACACACCAAACGGAAACCTTGCAAAGGTGACCGATGCCCTTGGGAATGAGACCTTCTACCAGTATGATGCGATGGGACATCTGACACAGAGCAGATGCACCGGGGCAGACGGGGAAGAACCGCAGGACACGGTATATACCTGGGATAAGGAAGGACACGTACTGGCAGTCACAGACCCGATGGGAGACAAGGAACGCTACACCTATGACCCGGCAGGCAGACTGGCGGCAAAGACGGACAAAGACGGCTATGAGACTTCCTTCCGTTATGGAAAGGACGGGCAGGTGGAGGAGATCCGTTATGCGGACGGAAGGAGCGTATCCTTAACGTATAATGCAATGCGCCAGTTAGAGGAAGTGAAAGACTGGCTCGGCACGACAAGGATCGCCATGGACGGGGCAGGACGCACAGCCTCCGTCACAGACCCATACGGAAAGACCGTGGGATATGAATGGGGAAGCATGGGAGAGAGAACGGCGGTCCTTTACCCGGATGGAAGAAAGGCAGCATACGAATACAACGGAGCCATGCAGCTGACCGCCATGAAGGTCTTTTCCGGGGAAAAGCAGGAGCAGACGGTCCGGTACAGCTATGATGAAGCCGGAAGGCTGGCAGGAAAGCAGTTCCCGGGCGGCAGCACGGAATACCGTTACAGCCAGGCAGGAAGGATCGGGGAGATCCTGCACAAGGGGGCAGACTTCACGGAGCGCCTCCGCTATGCCTATGATGTCATGGGGAACAAGGTCACGGCAGAAAAGGACAGGCCGGGATCACCGGAAGACAGCGGGATCTTTTCCTACGGCTATGATGAATTAAACCGCCTGACAGGCGTGGCACAGAACGGAAAAATACTCCGTTCCTACAGCTACGATGCCTTTGGAAACCGGAGCAGCAAGACCGAGTATCAGACAGCGGGCAGCCTGACAACGACATACCGTTATAATGCCAGAAACCAGCTGATACAGGAGACAGCTGCAGACACGGCAAAAGACTATGCCTATGACCACAGGGGAAACCTGTTATCCGTAACAAGCGGGGGAGAAGTCTTAAGGGCATACGGCTTTGATGCAGCGAACCAGATGGAAAGTGCCATGGAAATGGAAGACGGAAGGATGAAGAAGGCAGCCTGCCAGTACAACGGATTGGGTCACAGGATGGGACAGAGCATAACAGCTGCAGGCGGCACAGTCCCTGACAGGATCATCCGCTACACTCTGGATCTGACCCGCCAGTACCATAACCTTCTGCAGAAAACGACCAGCATGGGAAGCGGCGGAAGCCGGACAAAGGACAGAAGGGAAACTTATTTCTGGGATGGAAATGTCACAGGGATGGAAGAAGAAGGACGAGACCACTTCTATTTCCAGGATGACTTAGGAAGCCCGGTGCGCCTGGCAGACGGGACAGGGAGGAGTGAGGAAGTCTATGGATTTGATGAATTCGGCAATGACATACGGACTGGAAAAGATATCTTCAGGGACTCCATGCAGAGCTTCGGCTTTACAGGGTATCAGATGGACGGCGCAGGAGGACTGTATTTTGCACAGGCAAGAAGATATGATGCCGGAGCGGGCCGTTTCATAAGCGAGGACTTGATAAAAGGACACACCGCAGTGCCATACACGATGAACCATTACAGCTACTGCTTCAACAGACCGATGGATCTGGTGGACCTGAATGGCATGTGGCCACAGCGTCCGGATTATTTGATTGAGGGAAATGAGGCACATCGGTTGCTTCAAGCAAAATTTATGTCAGAAATATCTGGAGGGCAGGTAGAGTATCATATAACAAGCGGTATTACATCTAATCTATCAGGAACAGGGAGGGCAGATATAGTTTATTTTAATAAAAAGACAAGAAGGGTAGAGGTATATGAGATAAAGCCCGGATCATATGCACCTGGTCAGGTAAATTATTTGATTGGTCAGAGTCAGTTGAAGGGATATATCAATGCTTTAAATAATAATGGACAGATAACTAATGATTGGCTGGCACAAGAAGGGATAAGTTTGAATTCATATTTCAATTCTATTATTATACCAAGTGTTGAGTATCCGGATAAAGAGATTGTATATAGAGTATATGAGGACGGGTTGATAAATTATTATTATAGAAATAGAAAGAAAAAACAACCAGAACCTCATGTAGTGACAGAAAAAAGTAAAGAGAAAGATTATTCTGCTTTATCTCGTATAGGATTTGGAGTGGCAGGATGTATTGCGTTAATTGGATTAGGGCTTTCTGTTGTAGATGATATTACTGGCGCGGGGGTAGTTGATGATATTGCAATTCCAGCATTGACCAGTGCGGTTGCGACATGTTTTACAATAGCACTGATTGGCAACAATCGCGATTGTAAGAGTCTTAATTAGGAAATAATATAGTCTCTCGCATTGTTGATGAGTATGTTACGATTCGATCTTTGATAACTGAATATTGTTTATTTTGGGAAAAAGATTAGTGGTTGTTAAATTTATTTTGGCAATCTTCAAAAACTTCTGCCAAAGTGAGCTGCTTATGTGTTATCATATGAGTATATCTCCTTGAAAGTGGATGGTTATTTAGTTTCTGAACAATTCTATTTTACCATAAACCTTGAGGAGATATTTTTATTTTGATAATAAAAAATGCCGTATTTATACGGCTTTTGGCGTTTCGCAAACACCTAATTATTATACTAGGAGGAAAGGATATGGACAATAAAACAAATAGAGGAAAACTGGTCAGAAAATACATA
>ERZ827101.544-NODE-544-length-59367-cov-5.786451_pt1 | contig 59367 bp, 46 predicted proteins | sample MGYA00519869_ERZ827101 | MGnify/ENA primary metagenome ERZ827101 (study PRJEB31778, sample SAMEA3449256) | human gut metagenome | biome: human gut; feature: human-associated habitat; material: faeces | place: United Kingdom | collected 2010/2012 ...
AACATACCTGCTTGAAATGATAATATTATTTCTCTATAAATTTAAAACAGCTTCTCAATTTTACACAACTATAATATCTTTTTCAACACATCGGGAATTTCGACATCGCAACATTCGAGCTCTTTCAGGCAACGTTCGCCCTCCTGAGTCAAAGAAAAATACATCTGGCGTTTGTCGTCATCGCCCAATATCCGTTCGACGAGCCCTTTCTTTTCTACCGAACGAATCACTTTCGATGTATTGGAATGAGTAAGCCCCAAATGCTTGGCAATATCTCCCGAAGAAAGCCTCCGATCTTGACGAAGGCAACACAGAAGCATCCCTTCGTTCAGGCAAAGCCCGTATTTCTTCTCAAACTTCGCTTCAAAATCGGTTATCGCCCTATAAAAATCACGAATCTTACAAAATGTTTCCATACTTATCTTCCAATCGATATATAGCTTTCATACCACAGTGGCGGACACATTTCCCGCATTCGATACATTTATCCGAATCGATACGAGGCAAGCCGAAACCGGTCTGGCTGATAGCCTGTTGCGGACAAATCGAAATCAACGGACAACGATGATTCTGCGGACAACGGTTCTTATCTACGACAAGAGGCATAAAATTACTCATTTTTTCAATAATACACCATCGATTGCCTCTTTAAACGAACTTTTGGGCATTGCCCCCATAGCCATTTGAGGCTTGTCGTTCATGGGTATGAACAAAAACGAGGGTATGCTACGGATATTGAACAAGGCCGCCAACTCTTGCTCCTGCTCGGTATTGACCTTATAAACATAAATCTCCCCCTCATACTCGGCTGCCAACTCTTCCAATATCGGAGCTACCATTTTACACGGGCCGCACCAAGAGGCATAAAAATCGATAATCGCCGGTTTATCTCCTAAATATATCCACTCCTCGGGATTTTTTTCATAATCCACTATTTTCTTTAAAAAATCAGCCTTTGTCAATTCGATCGTTTTCATTTTATTTTCTTTTTTACCGTTATTTATCGCTTTCGTTTCACAGGCGGCAAGCATAAGCGATAGTATACCCACCGTCAAAAACAACACTCGTTTAATCATATTTCTTTTCTCTTTTGAATGAACTTACAAACAATCCTCCTATCGCTGCTCCCCAAACCGTACTGGCAAAAGGGGAAGAAGTAATGGGACACGTACCCGTCGCACAACCTACGAACCGCCAATAAAGATAACCGCCCAAAGCACCTAATAGAATGCCCGTGACCGGGAGCCAATAACGTTTCAACAGCATTTTCATTTTTCAAATTTATTATTTAGTTCTTAATTTATTTTCCAATAGAAATATATTCTACAAGAAATATCACAACAAATATATTCTCTATTTTCCATTAAAACAATTTTCCATAGGAAATATATTCAATTATAACGTTTTTTAACCACCAAGTATCTGCCCTATCCTCTCATATTTTATTCAGTTTAGGCGTAGTAAGAATGAGCAGAGGGCTACTTTAAACACCTCCCCTGCCGTGCCCCGTAGCCTTACGGAGTGTGGCGAAGCCATAGGGGAGGTGGCACGCTGTGACGGAGGGGTTAGAAAATACCGGTAGTAGAGGAAACAAAGTTAGGCCTCCTCTCCCCTATGTTTTGCCACACAATATATAGGTGTGGAGTACCCGCAGGGCAAGGGGGTAAACCCTACAATCACAACTCCTAAATACACAATACTCTCCCTTAAAAGCTCTATATATAATTATTGTTAACAATATATATTTTCATAATAAAAAACACAATAAATCAATTATATTTACATCATTTCTAAACGAAATAACCTCATTGGAATAAACTAAAATTTAATACTTAATCGAAAATATCATGAAAACAAATCGCCTCTTTTTTGTAATAGCAGTATACAGTTTTTCTTTCTGTGTAATGGGACAAATGAAAATCCAAAACGATGGACAAATTTCAATAGGTGGATATGGTTCAAATTCTATGGGCTCCTCTACTTTGAACCTTTTCCCCAAAAACGAAAAAGACCCTGCCCGTATTTCATTTTATAATTCGGTAAGTAACCCTGTAAATGATGTTTATATCGGACGATATATAACTTCGGAAAATCCATCGTTATTCCATTTATATGGCCGTGAAGGATTCTGTTTTTCAAGTTCCGAGGGAGACGTAGTTCTCTATGACAATGCCAATTATGGTTCGATGATACAATTCTTAAATGTTGATGTTATCGGTTATTTTTATTCACCATCTGACAGTCGTTTCAAAAAAAACATACAACCGCTAAACAACACACTCTCGGGATTACTCCGACTCTCGGGAATCAGTTATCAGTTGAACAAGGAAACTCCTGCCGGAACAAACAACATAAAAATAAACAAAAAAGAAAATGCCCGTACCCATTTCGGATTCTTGGCACAAGAGGTAAAAGAGGTTTATCCAGAATTAGTGCGTACCGATTCAGCAGGATACATGTATGTCGACTATATAGGCATGATTCCACTGATTGTTAACGCCTTAAATGAGATACAGGCAAAAGTCGACTCGCAAGAAACTGTCATCACCGAATTGCAAAAAGATCTGGCAGCCTTGCGGGACGGAACACCCATAGGCGGCGCACTCCGCAAGTCCGAGCGACGCAATACCGCAGTCGAGTCGGAAAGTGCTATTGTTCCCGCCCTCTATCAGAACAATCCCAATCCGTTCAGTGCAACCACCGTCATACGTTTTGCCCTACCCTACGAGACACAACAGGCCGATCTATATATCTACAATCTGCAAGGCGAGCAGATACGCCGCATGGAAATCGCCGACCGAGGTGAAGGAAAAGTAACCTTGCAAGGCTCGGAGCTCTCGGCAGGAATGTACATCTACTCCCTCGTGGCCGATGGGAAAGAGATAGACAGTAAACGTATGATATTGACCAAATAGAGGCAACACTCATGAAACCGATAATATCACGATTGAGGCATACGGTCGTCGCCCTGTTGTTTGCCCTCTCCATCTCGGCAGTCAATGCGCAAATCAGCTATACGGCGACATTCGACCAACACCTTTTGACAACCGACACGGTTAGTGAAAATGGCGACTCTTACCTTCGACTCAGATATCCCGACTTGTGGACACAGTCCGCAGCCGGTACGCCCGAGCTGCCTGTACACTATTTGCGATTTTCCGTTCCTTGCGATGCTACCGATTTCACGGTTTCCGTTACGGGAGAGACCACAACTGCGACTCGGTATACGCTACCGGTTTATCCGACCCAGCCGCCTATTCCCTCCGACAGGAATACAAGCGAGCAACTGTTCGTTTCCCCCGACAGCACGGTATATAGCAACAACCGATATTGGCCGGCTGTTCCGGTACAAGTGGTAGACGAAGGATTTCTCGACGGTGACAACCACATCGTCACCGTTGCTGTATGGCCGATAAGTTACGCTCCGACCGATGGTGAAATCCTCTTTCGTAATTCCGTGACCGTTCGTCTCGATTATTCGGTGAAAAACGCAGGTTCCGAAAACCCATCGCGCCTTCGGGCGATATCCCGCAGAGCAACCGGCAGAAATAACGTTCGATGGGGAAGAGAGGAGGCGAAACGGATAGTCGTCAACCCCGCTCAGGTCGATGGGTTCGCCCCTGCGACAGCGACCCGTTCAGCCTCATCCCACACGGTTACTACTTTACCCGACTTCGAATATACCGTTGTGACAAGTCGGGAATTGGCTCCGGCTTTCGATCGCCTCATCGGGTGGAAACGGCAAAAAGGATACTCGGCAGGAGTAGTTTGTATCGAGGATATCTTAGCGTGTCCCGATTTTCAAGGGGGCGATTTGGTCTCCAATATCGACGATGATGCCGGTAAACTGCGAGCCTATCTGAAATATACCTACGACTCCGGCTCTCTCCGCTACGCCTTGTTAGCGGGCGATTATACCGTATTGCCCATTCGATATGGAACGGGAAGACGGAGCATAACAATAAAGGATTCACAAAATCAAGATTCTAGTATTTATGTTGATTGGCCTATTCCTTCTGATTTGTATTTTAGTGATTTTAATGGAAATTGGAATGTCGATGGAGATTCTTTGTATGGGGAATTTGAAAGTAGTGAAATGTATACTATGGATTATGCTCCGGAGATTTTTGTGGGTAGATTGTTATGCACCAATCGGCAGGAGATTGCAAACTATACCGAAAAACTGATACGGTATGAGCGCAACCCCGGCAATGGCGATTACAGTTATCTGCAAAAGGCTTTTTATCATCAATGTGATGAATTACAAGGTATACATGAAGCGGATTCTGTATCTTCTAATTTTAGCCCGATTTTCCCGCAATATACTATTTTTGAAGAAAAACCTTCATATAATACGGAAAATCCTACATTTCCGAGCGGTTCGGAAGTAATAACGGAAATGAATGAGAGATACGGTTTTTTCAGTTGGCATGGACACGGTAATCCCGGCGGTATCGGTACAAAGTCTCATAAAAACCATGAATATCCTTATTGGGGGATTCTTGCAGTACAAGGGGTAACTTGTCATCATGTTTTTGAAGAAAGCAATGGATTAAATAATTTAACGAATCAAGACTATCTGGCCATAGCCTACTCAACAGCCTGCGATGTGACACCATTCGACATATATGAACAATATAATGTAACATATAACATAGGCAGTTCCTTTACGGTAGCCGGCTTATATGGAGGTCCTGCCTTTTTGGGTAATACTCGAAGCGGTTGGATTGGTTCCTCTGTGAGATTAGAAAAAAAATTCGTAGAACAAATAAAAGAAGGTAATAATCAAATAGGTGTAGCGGAGGCTTTTTCAAAAGTAAGTTTTGCGTATAACAAATATTCACGTTGGTGTAGTTTGACCCACAGTTTAATCGGCTGTCCCGAATTCGAGATGTGGACCGATATCCCTTCGGTATATGATGATATCTCGGTTACACGTTCGAACAGTTCGATTACAGTAGCCGGTAATGGACTGAACGGCAGTAAAGTGGCAATAACCTCCGGAATAAACGGATTACCCGAAATAAAAACTGTGACGGGAGCAAGCGTAACCATCAACGAAGTCTCTCCCAACAGTGTAGTGACGGTTTACAAGCACAATGCCATACCATACATTGCCCCGCTATACCTGCAAAACGACACGCTACGTTCTTCACAATATTTACACGTGAACAACGTCCACATCGGCCAAGCGGTAGATACGAACCGGACGGAGGGAGACGTTGTTTTAAAATCGGGAACTCTCACGTTGGAATCCGGTGGAGATGTATGGATAGACGAAGGGGTAATCATAGAGAACGGTGCGACATTGATAATCGAGTGTAAAGGAAATGTAACAATCTCCGGTGGAACAGTGGAGCGCGGTGGCTCGTTGCGAATCGATGCCGGGGGAGAGATAATGATACAAAAAGGCTTCGAAGCAAAAATTGGGGCAAATGTAGAATTTAAATAATATAGGGAGGAACCGAAATATGAAAAGACTATTATTGTTGATTGCCGTGTCGATAGTATGGAGCGGTAGCGTCTTGCAAGCACAGGAATACGAGTATGTCCCTTTGGTACGGGAGGGAATAGAGTGGGGGTATAAAAATGGTGAGATTTATCGGTTCATTGGCGAGGAAATTATAAATGGTAAAGTATATAAGCAACTGGGGAATAGTAGCCGTGATTATCCGGATAGTTATAAAATTGCAGGTTATGCCCGGGAAGAGAATAAGGTTGTTTATCGCTTGTACTCGAAAGATGCCGAAGAAGTTCCCATTTATGATTTTAATGTAAAACAAGTAGGCGACATTATGCAGGCATGGCATACAGAACCGGGGTATTTCGGCATGAAAGTAGAAAGCCTCGATTCTATTTTAGTAAACGGGAAATACAGGAAAATGATAAAACTGGAAAACCAAAGAGGAGAATGTATCGAGGGAATCGGAAGTACCGAAACCGGATATAACATTTTGTATCCGTTCTATCAAATCACTTCGGAGTTTGACGAAAAGACCAAGAATAAACTCGAATACGTAAAAAATACTGCCACCGGTAAAAACGAATGGCAAAGACCGAATGATAATTTAGATGATAAATATGAATATGTCCCTTTGGTTCGTGAAGGGGTGGAATGGGGATACACCGGCGATCTGGGCGACTACCGCTGTCAGATAAAAGGCGACACGATAATCGATGGAACGACATATAAAAAATTTTATAGGTACACGACCTGCGGATTGCAAAAGAATACCCCCTGCTACGTGGTAGTAAGGGAAAATGACAAAAAAGTGTACTATCGGGAAATAACCGGCGATAACCGTGAAGAACGATTAATCTATGACTTTTCTCTTGAAAAAGGAGATATGTCTATCTTATATAGCCGTTCGGCTTTGGATTATATGCAGATAGATGTCCGTTATGTAGATACAATACAAGTGGGTTCGACCTATCGTAAAAGGTTAGAATATCTTATTCATGACGTAATAGAAGGGATCGGCGGTTTGAAAAACGATTGGCTGGTCGCCGCCTTCACCATAGCGCCATGTTTTCCAGATTGCAATGTCTGGATATATTTGTCCTATGTGAAAAATCTTGTCACCGGCGAATATGAGTACGGGAACAAGGGGGCTTGTGGCGACACCTATGCATATGACCCTTACGTGAAAGATTGCAATTTCGGATTTTATCACCACGACCCGGAGGACCGTTACATCTGGGACATCGACGTATTTGCACATTACTACATAACAGGAGAAAAAGCTGTAAACGGAAAAATCTATAAACAGTTCGTCGAATCAAAAAGTTGCGACTACGCTTCCGGCACGGAGATCGCTCTCATTCGCGAAGAGGACAAAAAAGTCTACCTCTTGGACGGAGAAAAAGAGTGGCTATGGTATGACTTCACTTTGGAGAAAGGCGATACAATTACCATTGAATCCGCATCGCCCCTTAACCCGTCGGGCGAGAAACTAAAAATACCGGTCGTGAATACCGACACATTTGAGATAGGCGGTAAATTACGCAAACGCATATATTTGAGAGGATATGATACATGGATAGAGGGATTGGGAACGGAAAACCGTCTTCCCCTGCACTCGTTCGAGCCAAGTTGCGGAATGGACTGTGGCGATAAGCTATACTACCAACGAATTGGCGACAAAATCTCTTACTTGGATAACTATTTTATACATGACTTGTTGGAGCCTTGCACGTCGTCGGTCTTAGATACACAAATCGAAACCTTGCGTATCGCCCGTACCCCCGATGCCCTGATTGTGACCTTGCCGGGCACAGGCTATCGATTGGCCGAGCTCACCGAGATGACCGGCCGATCGGCGTGGTGTGCCTACTTGGACAGCGAAGCGGAAGGAGTAACGATTCCCACCGCCACCCTATCGCCCGGAGCGTATATCGTCACCCTATCGAACGACCGGGGCGAACGCATCGTACAGAAAGTGATGATAAAATAAAGGATAAAACTAACGGAAAGGAACCGAAATATGAAAAGACTATTGCTGTTGATTGCCGTGTCGATAGTATGGAGCGGTAGCGTCTTGCAAGCACAGGAATACGAGTATGTCCCCTTAGTGCAAGAAGGGGTGGAATGGGGATATTACCAATACAATCCCGTTCACCCTGAAAACAATGGATTTATTCGCCTACAATTCGAAGGAGACACTTTGCTCGATGGAAAAACATATAAAAAACTATATATGTACAAAGGATGTGATTTTACTTCCGATAGAAGTACATTGGTAGATTTTATGCGGGAGGAAAATAAGACGGTTTATTCTAAAAAAGAACGAAAAGACAACGATGACATATATGGGGAAGATGTTGAAGAAGAGATAGTGCTCTATGATTTTTCCCTCAATGTAGGAGATTCATTGTGGATTCCGTCTTACTATGAGTATGAAGAAGTGACTCGCATCGATACCGTGAAAGTAGGAAATACCTATCGAAAACAATTTTATATAAATAATCGGACTTCTCCGATTTGGACAGAGGGACTGGGTGCAATGGAAGATAATTTCATGTTCTGTTCGTTTTGCCTGATACCAGCTTGCTTAGACTGTAACCACAGGATCCTAAACTTTGTGAAAGAAAATGGAAGGGAAGTATATGGCATAGACAAGGAATGTAGTGAAGGTGGTATCTCCGATAACAAATCCGCCGCCTTACGTATCGCCCATACCTCCGCTGCCCTGATTGTGACCTTGCCGGGCACAGGCTATCGATTGGCCGAGCTCACCAAGATGACCGGCCGATTGGCGTGGTGCGCCTACTTGGACGGCGAGGCGGGAGAAATAATGATTCCCACCGCTACCCTTTCGCCCGGAGCGTATATCGTCACCCTATCGAACGACCGGGGCGAACGCATTGTACAGAAAGTGATGATACAGTAAACTGAATAAAAAGCATTGAAGGGATTCGGCAAGAAATCAAAGGAGATTAGCGATAAAGTTTAGCGACGAATTTCTTGTCCGACAACCACATTTCAGACTCTTCGGTAAGGGGTTGAAAGCACTGTTTAATAGATTCTTAATAAAATCTAACCCCTCCGTCACGTCGTGCCACCTCCCCTATATTTTGCGTTGCAAAACACAGGGGAGGAGTGTGTGAATGCCCTACAATACCGCAGGGTATAGGTGAGGGAGTTAAAGGGCATTCTCCTTTTGAGGTAGAAGGATAGATTTTACACTTCTTCCCCACAGCACCACGAGGTGTTGCACATAAATCGAAGCAGGAGCAAAAAGCAAAGACAATTCAATAGAAAGGCATTAACCTCCTCCTCTGCGCACGTATGTGCGATAGGGGAGGTGGCACGAAGTGACGGAGGGGTTAAAAAACAGAAGAATGATAGTGTCAAAAGATTTCTACACTCCTCCCCTACCGTGTCCCGCAGCATTACGGGAGGCTTTATGTAAGCAATAGGGTAAAACACCAAAAGTGCTACGGTTCAGTTCCTAAGGAAAAAAGTCGAAAATGCTGTCATAGGATCATTAGTAGAGTTCAATACATTCGTCATAAAGGCATTTACACTTCTCCCCTACCGTACCCCACAGCATTACGAGATGTTGCACTAAAATCGAAGCAGGAGCAAAAAGCAAAGACAATTCAATAGAAAGGCATTAACCTCCTCCTCTGCGCACGTATGTGCGATAGGGCAGATATCCGAAGAGCAGAGGGGTTAAAAACAGTGGAGCGATGTTGTCAAAAGATTTCTTCGGACACTCCGCCTATATTTCCTTACAGGGACACCGAGGGAGAAGAGGCTCAAACCTGTCACTACCGCTGCCGGTATTTTCTAACCCCTCCGTCACGTCGTGCCACCTCCCCTATATTTTGCGTTACAAAACGCAGGGGAGGAGTGTGCGAAAGCACTACAATACCGCAGGGTATAGGTGAGGGAGTTAAAGGGCATTCTCCTTTTGAGATGGAAGAATAGATTTTACACTCCTCCCCTACCGTACCCACAGCATCACGAGATGTTGCACTAAAATCGAAGCAGGAGCAAAAAGCAAAGACAATTCAATAGAAAGGCATTAACCTCCTCTGCGCACGCATGTGCGATAGGGGAGGTGCCCGAAGGGCGGAGGGGTTAAAAAACAGAAGAACGATAGTGCCAAAAGACTTCACACCTCCCCCCCTGCCGTGCCCCGTATTACAAGGAGTCGTAAAGCGATATAAGAGTATCCTCTCTCGAAATCATGCAAAAAAAATGCCGCCCGATATACGTTCATATCGAGCGGCATCCTATATTCAAATAGATCGAATGTTATTTCAAAGCGTCGGCAAGAGCAGCATTAGTTTTATGAACGGCAGCAGCACTCTTGGCAAAAGCCTCTTTCTCGGCAGCGTTCAATTTCAACTCAACCACTTTTTCGATACCGTTTTTACCCAACACACAAGGCACGCCTATGCAGAGGTCTTTCTCCCCGTACTCGCCTTCCAGCAAAGCGCTGCAAGGAACCATGCGTTTCTGGTCGCCCAATACGGCCTCTACCACCGAAGCGGCAGCAGCACCCGGAGCATACCATGCCGACGTTCCCAGCAATCCGGTCAATGTAGCGCCACCCACCATCGTGTCGGCAGCGACTTTTTGCAAAGCCTCTTCGCTCAGGAATTCGGTAACGGGAATACCCTTGTAAGTAGCGAAACGAGTAACAGGAATCATAGTCGTGTCGCCGTGACCGCCGATTACGAAACCTTCTACCTCCGACAGATTGGCATTCAACGCTTGGCTCAGATAATATTTGAAACGAGAGCTGTCCAAAGCGCCACCCATACCGATAATGCGGTTTTTGGGAAGGCCCGATACTTTATGAATCAAATAAGTCATCGTATCCATCGGGTTACTTACACACAAGATAACAGCATTGGGAGAATATTTCAAAACATTCTCTACGACCGACTTCACGATGCCGGCATTCACTCCGATCAACTCCTCGCGAGTCATACCCGGTTTACGGGGAATACCCGAGGTGATAACAACCATATCCGAATTGGCGGTAGCCTCATAGTTGTTGGTCACTCCTTTGATACGCGATGCGAAACCTGCCGTTACAGCAGCCTGCATCATATCCATAGCCTTGCCTTCCGATACACCTTCTTTAATATCGAGCAAAACGACTTCGTCTGCAATTTCTCTGAATGCTAACACGTTTGCACAAGTAGCGCCAACGTTTCCAGCTCCGATAACCGATACTTTTGACATAATTGTTTGATTTTAAAATTAATATATGATAATACCTTTCTTGTTCTCTATGTTTCGCAAATTTACAACTATTTCCATATTATGGAAAAATTTCCTCAATTAAAATTGTATAAACTTTGCATATTCTTTTAAGCAAAATTTAAAAACAACTATACATCTAATAACCAGCAAATTAACAAATTCACATAGATTATTCTTGCAAATCGCCCTTACCTTCGCGCAATACCACAGGCTCGTCTCCTGTACAATCGACCGTAGTCGACGGTATCGTACCGCCCTCGCCTCCGTCGATAATCAAATCGGCGACCGACTCATAACGTTCAGCTATCAACTCCGGGTCAGTCCCATATTCAGGCTCCTCATCATCGACAGACACCGACGTCGTCAATAACGGATTGCCCAACGCCTCGACCAACGCCAACGTAATAGCATGGTCGGGAATACGCACCCCCACCGTCTTGCGGTTTTTATAAATCTTAGGCAAGGACGAGCTCGTAGGCAATATAAAAGTGAAAGCCCCCGGCAAATTACGTTTCAACAGCTTGAAATACAAATTATTCAGTTTGGCATATTCACTCACCCAACTCAATTCCCGACAAATAATCGACAGATTGACTTTTTGAGGATTGATTCCCTTAATCCGGCAAATCCGCTCCACGGCTCGCACGTTCAAAGCATCGCAGCCCAACGCATAAATCGTATCGGTAGGATAAATCACAATACCCCCTTCGCGCAACACCTCCACCGCCTTTCCTATCTCCGTGGCGTTGGGATTCTCCTCGTATATTTTCAATCGCCTCATCGCACAAGTTTAAGTGTCGCTAAGATAACGAACTTTTCATATTTCAACAATATTTAAAGAAGAATATAATAAAACAAAAAGAGAGCATGATAAAAAATCATTGCCCCCTTTTGTACATGCAATGAGACATTAGTTGGTTATTATTAAGCATATTCCCCCTCTCCCAGCCGTGTCCCGTATTACAGGGCGTCGCACATAAAATCGAAACAGGAGGCAAAAAGCAAAGACAATTCAATAGAACGGGATTAACCTCCTGTCCAAAGGGCGGAGAGGTTAAAAAAACGAAGAGAGATAATGTCAAAAGATTTTTTCGGACACTCCGCCTATATTTCCTTACTGAGACACCGAGGGAGAAGAGGCTCAAACCTGTCACTACCGCTGCCGGTATTTTCCAACCCCTCCGGCACTACGTACCACCTCCCCTATATTTTGCGTTGCAAAACACAGGGGAGGAGTGTATGAAAGCTCTACAATACCGCAGGGTATAGATGAGGAAGTTAAAGGGCATTCTCCTTTTGAGATGGAAGGATAGATTTTACACTCCTCCCCTACCGTACCCCACAGCATCACGAGATGTTGCACTAAAATCGAAGCAGGAGCAAAGACAATTCAATAGAAAGGCATTAACCTCCTCCTCTGCGCACGTATGTGCGATAGGGGAGGTGGCACGAAGTGACGGAGGGGTTAAAAAACAGAAGAATGATAATATCAAAAGATTTTTACACCTCTCCCCTGTCGTGTCCCGTAGTATTACGGGAGTTGCGGAGCAATATAGGGGAGACACCTCAGAAACTGTTGTTTCTGAGGAGAGGGGTTGAATAAAAACGGGAAAAAGGGATTCCGTCTTTATCGGGCATGAAGCCCGATTCATCACTGCACCAACCGAAGCGTATAATTCAATCCGCTCTGCGGCTTCTCAAATTTATCGTTCAACAAAGTAAGACTTGTACCCTCTTTTGACACAAGGAAATTAAAAACAGTACCATCGTCGGCAACCAGTTGCCACACCACGGCATCCTTGTCATCGGCCGAACCGCGTTGAGTGAACCGCCTACCGGTATAAGTCACGGTCTCGTCCTTCCCGTTTTCAGCCTCCAAATAAGTCATTGCAAGCACGAATGTCCCGTCCCCGCTATACTCGCGATTACGCACCGTCAGAGTGTAACGTATACCCGGTGTATCGGCTGCCGGCAGTACCCCCTCATAAGTCCGCTCCTGCCAATCGCCCAACGACGAGTCGGCAGCTGCACTATCTTCCCGATATATGACCTCACCCCGCTGTTCGATCGTCCACAAACCATTTATGAAACGCACATTCTTCGTATCGTCGTCCTCCACATTCCAAGCAAAACCACCCGAAGGCAACGTCCGCCGCTCCAAAATCTCATTCGGTTGCCCGTCGGAGAAAAACAATTCCACTTGGGACGAATCGGGAGAAAAGACGATATAGACCGAACGGTTATCCCCTCGAACCGACTCCGTGCGGATACCCTTCTCGAACACCCGTATACAATCCTGCGACACCTCACTCCACACATATCCGGCAGAGCCTATGCAACCATACTCGTCTCGGTCGCCACCGAGTAACGCTCTTTGCGGATAAGACACCATTTTCAAAGCCCCCATTCCCTTTTCATACCTTCCCCGGTAAGTAATCTCGGCCGTATCGCCCAGCAGCAATCCGTCGACCCCGCTTTTATCGGTATCGACCGTACTGAACGACAACGTGTCATTGTCGTCGGTGACTATAGTAACCGTATTCATGGTAGCATCACATACAATTCCCCTAGCTTCACCATAATCCGACTTGGACGAACAACCGCACAGTAATCCCACGATTGCAAAAGACAATAATAATGTTCTCATATCTTCAAAATTTAATTTTCTTTATTCGATTTCCTACCTCAAAACCCGACAAGGGAAAAATAGAAACAAGACAAAACCGATATTCCTATTCCTCACATCGAGTCATATCCTATATTCGAAAAATCAAATATACACAAATATTTTCCATTCCATACAAACCGGGACATTAAAATCCCCATCTATCCAAAAAGAACAGCTCCCTGCCCGTTTTAGTTTAATAGATGTTCAAGCTCCCACCACCCCAAAAGATATATATTGAAGGGTTAAGATATTCATTAAAAGTATTTCCCCTCCTCCTCTGCCGTGTCCCGTAGCCTTACGGGGTGTTTTGCTATGCAAAATATAGGGGAGGTGGCACGCAGTGACGGAGGGGTTAAGATATTAATTAGGTGATTTCAAGAAGCGATATCGAATACCTTTAATCTTTCTTCCCTATGTTGCGAAACAATATAAGAAAAATACCGAAGAAACAATAAGGGGAGGGTATATATAAGAAGAAGCCCCACTAATTATCGACTGATCCATTTTCTACCACCGCAACAAACCAGTTCCTCTTACAAAAAAAGCCGCTGCAAAAAACTTGCAACGGCTTTTTAGCGGAGTAAGGGGGATTCGAACCCCCGATACGCTTTTGACGTATACACGCTTTCCAGGCGTGCCTCTTCAACCACTCGAGCATCACTCCCTCGGGTTGATCCCATAAAAACGGTGGCAAATATAATACATTTTTCGGGTTCGACGAAAGTTTTTACAAAAATAGTATCTCATTTTTACGACAGCCGCCCGAATTACCCCTTGATAATATTTACAGAAAGTACCTTATCGTCCACATGAACATACAATGTGTACACCCCCGGCATCAACCCCGACATAGGAACCAGCACAGAATACTCTCCCTCATCTTCTTCACGACTCGGTGTCCGTCTCAGACAAATTCCCGCACTACTGTGCAAAGTGAACCACACCGAAGCCGAACGAGTAAGTTTATATTTTATTGTCAAGTCACTCTCCACCGGATTGGGCAGATATTCCGCCTCGGTAAAAACATTCTCGATCGGTAGGATCTCCTCCTCAATCGATTCATCGTCGACACTACGGTCACTCTCCCCACTCAGATAATCGGGCGGATAGTAAAACGATACAGCCGAGAGTATCGTATCGGCCTGTGTACCATGCAGCGTGGAAGTCTCGCTCTCGAACACCGGATAACGATTCTGCGGCACATACCAAGCATACGTATCCACACTCACTGACAAGCTGTCTTCACATATCCTCACATATCGGCGGGCGGTATGTACCCGCAGGGCGTTTCCGAAAGTCTCTCCCGGTAAACTCAATTCACCTTCGGCATCGGCTGTGACAGTCGTCGTTCCCCCGACGAAAAGAGGAATACGCTGACCATACCGTCCTGCTCCTTCGAAACGACTCGTCAGAGAATCGCCATAAGCGAAAGGATAACGCAACAAAAGTTCGGGACGTGCATAATCGATATAGAAAGTCGCATTCTCATGTCCCACACACCACAGGCTATCACTTCCTTGTCGGTAATAATAACGGTTACGCCCCTCGCGACCACAAAGAATATCCATATGGGAACTGTCCGGAATAAAATATTCCACGGGAAGTTCCTCCGAAAGGATTTGCATTCCTCGGAAATCCCACCGGCATTTCGTTCCGGCTCTGCCCGGTTCTTGGTACTCGACCAGCATTTTGACGAATGCCTCCCCAGCTTCCAGCCGGTTGCTGTCGGCAGTCAATTCTATTGCCGACAAAACTTGTACAGCTGCAATACCAGCTGTAAATAATAAAACACGTATATTCATAACATTTCTCTTTATCCGTTTCATCGCTCTATTCATTCCGATAATGGTACTTATACAATGTCGTAGTCTTCTCCCCCTCTTTCACACGCACCAATCGCCCCGCATCATCATACTCATAATAAGTCGTATGCCCCCGAGGATCGGTCGAAGAGGTAATTCCCACCAGCGGCTCATACGTATAAACGGTTACCTGTGCCGACGGCAGTTCCGTACGCAATCGGGCCAGCAACATTCCGTCTGGAATTTCAGCCGCAGCGAAAGCCTCGGCATCCCCTATGATACTCTCTACTTGCTCCCAAGAGGCATTCTTGATTTCCGCCACCGGGTATTGATAACTATATCCCCACAAGTAAATGGTAGTTAAATCATCGCTCGTTATACACAATAGATTTCCATGAGAATCGTATCTACTGTATTTCGACTTCAAATAAAATGGATTGCTCTCGAACGATATCATAAACTCACTCGGCTTAAACACTTTCGGATAAAATTGCTTATAACTTAACTTTTGAGTGGACAACAATACATTCTCGAATTTTTTCTTGTATTCCTGCCGTTCTATGATAGGAGAGACTATGTTATTTTTTATCATTCCCTTATATGGGTCTTCATTTTTATAAGCATCGGAAAAGGCATATTCATTCTTTATCTCCAACATTTCACCATCACTGGTCGTTTGAACAATACTAATCGGCTTTAAATAAATAGAATCATATGCATAACTTTCATTCTTTACAAAATTACCGTTATCTGTCCACAACGAGTCTATCGTTTCCGATAAAACGGGAGTAGAGGTATCTATCAAATATCGATCTTGAAGGAAAAACGGAAAACTCCTCGAATGTTCAAAACGTCCATAAATAAGATCCAAACGCTCGAATAAATCAGGAGTCAGAATTAAATCGTCTAAATCGGTTGTACTTAAAGAACCTATACGGACAAAAGACGGTGGATAAAACGTTGTTTTTGTTACGCTTAAATTTCTCAATTTGGTGCGACTTAATAATTCATATTCATTTCTTATTATCCTTTCTGACACCCAATTTCCTATTTCGTCCTGTCTTTGAACCAACGTCTCTATCAAATTCCCCGATTTCCATCTTCTCCATGTATGCAACCGGGGAAAAGTCAAATCATTATTAGGCCGAGACCTAGTATACAAGTTTCGGTGTTCTTCAAATCGATATACATTCCTACCGATATTTTGTTCGTTCGTACCGATATATTCTATAACTTCGGGATATCTGATTTGGTTTCCTGTTCCCAAAGTTAAAGCTCCGTTCATATCAGATGAATAGAATCTCTTTCTAAATGAAAATTCGTGATAGCGAATAAACCCTTGATTTTCTGTCCTCATTTGAAAAAGAATGCCATCTGCCTCATGAATATAATTTTCTGCACTATCGGGCATCAATTCCAATACACCCGGAGAGTATTCATAACTTCTGCTAGTTTTATTTCCTTTTCCATCATCATTGATAATTCGATGAATCCGTAATCCTCCTCCCGGTTTATTATCTTCCCCATAACGATTCAACTGATATTCAAATTCCGAAAATCCACCGGTAGGATAAATTATTTTTTCTAAAATATATGCTTGGGCAAAATATTCAGAAGGAGTTCTATCGCAGGACCCGATGGCATAATTATATAACAGACCTTTTTCCAACACACCCCATGCTCCATTTTTTACTTGGTTCCGTTTAAATGTCAAATAAAAATTAGGAATCAAAGACGTATTGTCGTTACAACCATTATAATATCCCCAATAATCCAATGCATTGGTATGTTCCACTTGGGGAAATCGTACATCATTATATTCAAACAAATATCGAGAATCGCACACTCGTCGAGAATCTAAAAACTCAACAGAATTTAATGCATTCCACCGCCCCGATTCGTCAAAAGCGGTTGTGTTGAAACGAACACTTCTTAATAACTCGTTTCTATTATCGAAAATATCTATACTCGAAACTCGCTCGCCCCCATCTATCGAATTAAATACAATTTTCCCCAATGGAAAAATAATCTCCGATATTGTTTTTATATTATACAATAACTCTCTATATCCGTTATATACCAAACATTCTATACTAGACCCAGCATAACTATCTCCAAAATAAGTATGCGTTCCCTGCACATCTTCTATAATCTCATCTCCCTGACGACCATCTTTTATTTCCACAAAATGATTGGGAACCCAAATTTTATACGTAAAACTCCCATTTCGCGATGCATCTCTGTATTTAAAAACAATACTATCTTTTCCGTGGCTCGGCTTTATTCCGGTCAAAAGCCAACTCGACTCGAAATTGCTACCCGTATATTCCACAGCCTTCGATTGCCCGTCTAAGGATTTACCAAATCTATATTGAACTCCTTTATCGTCATAAATATCGATCTTTTGAATAAGATGACCGGCCCACTCGGGTTCTATTTTTAACGAATTATGCGGGAATTTAATTACTTCGTCAAATCTACCCACAACAAATTTCCCGACGTTATCATTAAACCGATAGGAAAAAATATCATATTCCGAGTCAAGTACCGTATTCACCAACTGCCCGCAAGCCAATCGTTGTAATATTTTGAAATCCTCTTCATCTGTTTCTGTAAGATAGCCCGCCTCCAAAGAATCTACGTTAAACATAGGAACCCGCTTGTCTGGTTTCCCCATAATTGTTCGTGACACCAATCCTCCCACATCTATAATCCACCCCGTAGCGACATTCGACAACTGAGTTTCATAAAATTTCACACCTGCATGATGGTATCGCAATGTTATCGGCACCTCTATTCCCTCCATCTTTACAGTATACAATGGTATGGATATATCAGCAATTCCTGTATTATAATTAACCGGATAATCTCCATAAATATGAAATGCGGCAGCCCTCGGAGATGGAGGAATAATGGGTCTATCCTCCGGCAAACTTTGTTGATTTTGGCCGATTATACAGAAAAATGGGAATACGACTAGCACAATTATAATCCTAATATTTTTCATATTCAATTATACTAAATTGTGATTATACACTTCTACATGTTATCCTTTAATATCAGGCTTCCGCAAAGACGCTTCGCCCTCGGTGATCGATCCTTGTTCCTCTATTATTCGCTTTCGCAGTTTTCCTTTTTAGTCCTGTAATAACACGACATTTCTCTTTTCCTATAATCATCTTCTTGCTTTGAAACTGGTTTTCATCTGATTTTTTAATTGTAAGGGGTGTCTAATTTTACTGTTCAGATAGTTTTCTAATATTGTATGCCCATATTTAAATCAATAGATATAGTTTTATTGGTCATAAATGAACGAAATTTACCAAAACGTCCGTTGTCGTCCTTTATTACAAAATAAGACAATCGTCCAAATGTAAAATTCATACCGTTTGAACTTTCAGTAATATAACCTACACTATATTTTGACAAGTCAAAAAGAAGCAATCTTTTTATTTTTTCCATTTTTCAAAATAAAATAACATATCGGTATTGTAACAAACTCAGAAAATAAAGCAGGCAAATTAATAAATTCTAATGCCATTATATCAATATCTATATTCCAAGATTGCCAAATAATAAGTGACAATAATACCGAAATACAAAACTGAACTAACAACAATAACGCGATTTTATATTTGCGATTTACCTCTTTTCGTAAAACAAAAAACAATACGATACAGCCAACTATATAGATTATAGAGCCTAAAAAAAGTTGGAGTGATATCAGCTCCCAAATTGAAATATATTGTTCGTCCATATTATTTATTATTGTTCCCATTCTATTTTTTCTGTCTTTGGGTCAGGCTTGAAATTATCTTGATACTCCTTTACCATACTATTAGGTCTGGGATCAATGATTGTTTAATAGATAAATAATGAAACAAAATACAAAACAACCGAACCAATAACGTAGGTAAATACTAACCAGCCTTTCAATTGGCTATTCTTTTCATCTTTATATTTTTCTGCTAACTCTTTGTATCTATTTTCATTAAGAACAAAGAAACTCAACACGAAAAGCAAAATCCAAATTAAATAAACTATCTGTATGCTATATCTAATTCCTAATATATAGCAAAATAAGCCAATTAAAAACAGTATATTGGAGGCAAAGGCAAGGAATAATGAAAATTTCCCTGAAATATAATAGTTATTGTTTTCGCCCCATGATTTATAAAATTTAGAAGCTCTATAAAATACGTAATAAAATAAATCTTTCATTTTCAATTTATTTGAATGGTTGATAACCAGGTAGTCCGGGATTTATTCCCATTTCTATTTGAGGTATTAAAACACCATTAACCCACTTGTAATGCAGTTGCTTTCCTCCAAATGACCAATACAAAGAAGCACCTGTTCCAATAACAGGGACAAAGCTCATTCCACCCATAAAAACGTCTAATCCGTGTTCAAGTTTTCCTTCAAATGTAGATGCTTCTCTAAATTGATAGGCAGAAGCAAGCACGCCAAGACCTCCTAACAATTTTCCAAAATGTCCTACCCCTTTCCCAATTTTTGAAATTGAGGATGGAGTTACCCATTGATTTCCTTTCCAGCCATTTTCATAAAATTTAAAATCAAGAGCTCCTTTGCTGTTTGTTAATCGAAAAGTTGCATTGCTTCCTTCGGCATATCCTCCTAATGAGCCTGCCACAGCAGAACCCTTTGACAGAAGATTTCCTAATGTAGAATTTAAAGCATTTGCATTTTTTTCGTCAGCAAGATTATATGAACTGCTACTTAAATAAAGCTCTCCTTTGCTATTTGTGTGTTGCGTAAATAACGTTGCATTGTCTCCATTGATTGATAAATAATTTTGTCCAATATTATTCCAAGTATTTCCGTTATCGTCTTTATAAATTTTATCTTGTAATTTACGCCACATAGTTTGAGAATTCCCATCCTTATCCGTATATTCATACCAATCCCTTCCATCCGGATCTACATATTTCACCGGATTATTATTACAATAGGCATAAGGCGATATGGAGTAATATTTCTCACAGAGAGGATCCATCGTCATAAATCGGCAGAGAGCCGGATAATACATACGGGAATCGAAGTCGTAACTGTCATAGCCGTGCAGCTCTATAAACTCCTTTCCTCCGTATTTGTACGGCTGTTCTTCGGGCTGGTAATGGGCTTCATAAGGAAGACCGAAAGGATAGTATTGCATACGTTGGTAGGTGACGGTATGCTCTATGGGGGTTGGGCGAATAGGTGGTTTATCTCCGCCTATCGCCCCCCGGATCGTCAAGGAAAAAGGAGGTTCCACTGGTATTAGTTTTGCTACCGCACTGCCGTAGACGGTGCGGATATTCCCTTGATAATCCCGCACGAAGTACCGGAAATCTTGTTCCGAACAATCCAAATAGCCGTCGCCGTTATGAATTCGTATCAGGGTATCGCTCTCGAAATCGGCTCCCGCATATTCCAAAGAACCCCGACGTGCCGTAACATGACTGCTCATGGCCGCTGTCCCCGATGTACTGCCGAAGGTCTGACCCGCGGGGATAACGACCGTTGTCTGTGGTGTGAGGTATTTACTGCCGGTTCTCTTGCCGTCGGCGGTGTAATAATTCACGATAGCCGACCCATTGCGGAACTGCACGGTGTCGGGCAAATTCAACATGTTGTATCGTATGGCGACAATATCCCGGTCAAGGTCGGCCGTCATGTTGCCGTTGGAGTCGTAAAAATAATCGAGTCCATTATAGTTATAATCCCGATATTCTTTCATGTCGTATCGCCCCTGTTCTCCCACCATATCGGTAATCTCTACTACCCTATTCCCTTCATAAGACCAGTTCATCTCGTCTATCATTCCGCCCTTTCCCCCATTGCGATACAAATTTACCATATTACCATGCTTGTCATATTCATACTCGACATGATAGCGGCCGCTGGAAAAATCACTGCCCGTCACCGAATAGGCCGAAGCCAGCCGGTCGTGGGCATCATAAGTGAAGCGATAGCCGTTCACAATCGTGTCGGTATCGGTGCGATATGTCCAATTCATCGCCGATATATTTCCGTTGTAACGAACTTTCCCATAGTTTCCCATAAGGCTTTCGTAATACAAATTCTGCACGAAATCGACATCTTCTATCCGAGTGATCCAACCCTGCAAATTATACCGATATTTAGCATGCGTCAGTCCTCCGTCGATACTTTTGCCGGATATCCGTCCCAACTCGTCGTATTCATATCTCCAATCGGTAGACAAAGAGTCGTTAACCGTATAATCGGTGCGGGTGAGGCGTCCCGAGCGGTCATAAGTATTTTCTACGGACTCCGATACCGATAAACGCCCCCGGGAATCCAAATGTTCCATGTATGATTTAAGAATATTTCCCGAAAGGTCGCATTGAGCATAAGTCATTTCATAATCGCCCGATACATGCCGAGTGCGTGTCTGCACGGGATTGCCATATTCATCGTAATAATAAACGGTAATCGCATATTTGCTCCTGTCCGTCAAGTCGAACACCTGCGTCCCGGTCAGCAAACCTTTGGCCGAGGAATAAGCCGCACCATATCCCTCCTTACTCCGATAGGCAAGCTGCGAAGCTGCCGTCCCCTCGATGTACAAAAAAGAATAGTCGTCGTAATAATTGACCGTGAGTAACCGGTAATCATTGGCGGCAGGCAGCAGAATCCTGAGGGTATAACCCATACCCGGCCACGCAGTATAACTATCGGCACGTTCCTCGACAAACAATTTTTCTTTACAATACTGGCGCAAGTCTCCGGGGCTGCGAAGCGGATTCGCCTCATAAGTATACAGCACTCGGGAGAGGGCATCATATTTGGTTATGGTCCAGAGGCTTCCGCTCTGTTGATTGCCGTCCTGACTCATGACCAATCGATTAGCCCTATCGTAAATCATCTGTATCGATTTACAACCGGGCAAACGCTTCCCTATGCAGTTCCCCCGGTCGTCGTATTTATAGAGATAAGCATACTGTTGCAAAAGAGTGTGGCTGTCGGGATAATTGCCGGTATTATACATTCCGTCCACAGCCATCGGGGGCAGTACGTAGCACAGCATGCCGTGGTCGTCATAAATGTAGTAAGTGTCATAACCGTTTCCCTGACGGGTCATAACCACTCGACCCGATTTATCGGTGAAACTCTCTTGCCAAATTCCGTCCTCGTCGGTTTCGCGAGTAACATAAAGAGCACCCGGGGTATACCGCCCCACTCGTTGTACCCCATCGGACGAAATTCGGAAAAGAACGACCTCTCCTGCCGTATTGCACCGATATGCAACAGTCTTCGGGTGAGCGTTCCAAACAGCTCCGGGATTTTTCACACCGACTGTCCGGCTCAACGGTGAGTTTTCGTACAAAGTCTCCCGATAGAGATATGTGTCTCCATAATAACTTTGAGCCGTCTGCCCGTATGTAGAAGGATTCACATAACAGCCGTTGTTCCCCGATACGGGTGTGGGAAGCCCTTGACGATATTCTCTCCCGGCCTCGTCGTAACTAACCGTGGACAGCAGGTCGGCGCCTGTTGCCGTGAAACCCACTCGGGCAGTCTGTTCGGGACGACCCAGCCCGTCATAATAGACCACGGTCGCAAGCGCCTGCGAAGCCCCTTCGGCAGTTATCCGGCCGTCCTCTATATTCGCCGACGTACTACCACCGGGAAGAACGACCTCCACGATATAATTCTTTTCAGACGACAAACTCAAAGGAATATCGACGGCAGCCGACACTATCGCCGACATGGGCGACAAAAAGAGTATAGACAAACTCATTGAAAAGCGGAGGGGTCTTTTCATAGTATCGTGATTTTGTGTCTCTCCGTAAATTTATGCTTTTTTTTACATTTCCCCAAATATTTCACGCCTTTTTTTCATACCTCGGCTCCAAACGACTGTTTTAACCCTCTTCAAACAAAATTCGGGAATTATTTTCGAGGAAAGCCCCATGAAACACATTCCCCCTATGCATAGCATGAAAGCCGGCTCTTCCCACTATCCGGGAATCACCCTTCTCCGAACAATCGCACAGCATTGGCCGTGGTAGCCTCCTCCACCTCGACAGTCCTAATATCCAGAATTTCGGCTATTCGCTTCGCCATATAAGGCAAATACGAAGGTTCGTTCCGCCTGCCTCGATAAGGCACGGGAGCCAAATACGGGGCATCGGTTTCGAGCAATATACGCCCGATGCCTACTTCTCGTACCATATCTTCGAGATGAGCGTTCTTGAAAGTAACGATACCGTTTATCCCGAAATAATAGTCACCGGTTCCCCTCAGCAGACGCACCTGTTCGGCCGACCCCGTGAAACTGTGGAACACCCCTCGGAATGCCGACACTCTGCCCGACTGCAACAGGGCCAATATTTCGTCGAATGCCTCCCGGCAATGAATAATCACCGGCAAACCCGACTCTGCCGCCCACCCCGTCTGCATCACAAAAGCCTCTTTCTGCTCCTCGGCATAGGTCTTGTCCCAATACAAATCGAGCCCTATCTCACCCACAGCACAATACTCCCCAGAGAAAAGCAGCTCTCTCACCTGTCCAAGCTGCTCCCGATAATCGGCCTCCACCGACGTGGGGTGTAGCCCCATAGCCATACGGCAATAACCGGGAAACAAATCGTTCGTGGCATGCATGGCTTGCACCGTGTCGAAATCGACATTGGGCAATATCACTCGTTCGACTCCCGCTTCACGGGCACGGCGCACCACCTCGATGCGGTCTTCGTCAAACTCTTCCAGATAAATATGCGTGTGAGTATCAATCATCTTCGGGTCGCTTTTCTCCACTGCGATAATAATATACTACGCCGTAAGCCCGGCAACGGTTCAAACGTATTTCGGCAGGGAGATCGGCGTAATACGTTTCCACCTGATTCCACAAATCCAAGATAATCCGGTCCGCCTCCTCGCGCAAGGCATCCAATCCCGACTGGGAACGAGTCGTATTCAGTTTATAATTCTGTTGCTCCCGATAGGCTTCCTTGAAAATATCGTAATGCACGGTCACTTTCGCGATCGTAGGGTTATAAATAGGCGCGCCTCCATGCGACACCCGTTCGCGTTCCCCCTCGATGAGACGTTCTCCCCAAACGAGAATGTGCTTCTCGCCGGTCAGCTCGGGCACGGCAAAATCTTCGGGGTCGAGCCCGTAAAACAATTTGTGTTCCTTACGCACCTCGTTACGCAACACCGCCAAATTAAGCACCTGTATGAAATGCGAGATGTACAACCGGGCCGTCTTCAAATGCGTCTGATATTGTCGGTTGGCCTCGGCCTGAGCCGTATAGCAATACTGGAACTGCTCGACGGCACTTTTGAAACGTCTCAAAAGAACGCGGGCCTCGTTCAGCGTTTTATACGAAGCCGCCTGCTTGTCCACATCGCACTCGTGCTCCATCGCCACCGCTTTTTCGAGAGCGGCAAGGCGGGCTTTGTCTGTATTCGGTAACCGGCGGTAAGGCATTATTTCTGAAAAATTTTAGTGATCTCGTTTTATCAATGAATTCGCCAAATCGTATAAGGGCTGCTTTGCCGCTTCGTCCACTCCGATTTGCCGCAAAGCCTCTATCGCCCGACGGCTGTATTCGTCGACCTGCCGCAGACACAAATCGCCTGCACCGACACGGTCGTACAACGCCGTCACAGCAGCTATCTTCTCGGAAGGATCGTATTCGGCTGCGCTCAACCAGCGGGACAACTCCTCGGCATCTTTCCCTTCGACCCGTTGCCGGGCATTGATGAGCATATACGTTTTCTTGTTATTCAGAATATCGCCTCCTATCTTTTTCCCGAAACGGGCAAGGTCGCCATACACGTCCAACCAATCGTCCTGCAACTGGAACGCCAATCCCAAAGACTCGCCGAAACGGTAGATACAATCCGCATCCGTCTCGCTCGCTCCGCCTATAATCGCCCCTATCTTCAACGCTCCCCCCAACAGCACGGCTGTTTTCAGGCGAATCATCTCGATATATTCCGCTTCGGTCACATCGTCCCGACGCTCGAATTCCATATCGTATTGCTGACCCTCGCAAATTTCAAGAGCCGTTTTCAGGAACAACTCGACGACGGCCCCCGTGTGCGGAGCTTCCGTGCGGGCGATATAACGGAAAGCGATGATCTCCATAGCATCGCCCGAAAGTATGGCCGTATTCTCGTCCCACACCTTATGCACTGTGGGTTTACCCCGGCGCACGTCGGCTTTGTCCATCACATCGTCGTGCAACAGCGTGAAATTGTGAAACACTTCCAACCCCACCGCCGCATTCAATGCCCGACGATAATCGCCCGCAAACATCTCGCAAGCAAGCAACGTCAACAAAGGCCTCACGCGCTTACCGCCCAACGACAACTCATAACGCACGGGAGCATACAATCCATCGGGTTCGGCGGCATATTCTATCTTCGAAAGTTCAGCTTCTATCGCATCGAAATATCTTTGCAGTTTTTCCATAAACTACTTGAAAATTTTTATGTTTTACATAGAACAGAGTTCAAAATTAACGATTTCCATCGAGCCGAGCAAACATAACTCACAATATAATACGAATAAAGTTCCGATACAAACTCGTTCCGCCACATACTTTATTGCCCTTTTTCCCGTTAATAAATCATCGGGAACCATTCTGCCGAAAGCAAAATTCAATCACGCGACTTTATGCCGACCGGGAATTTTGGCTATCTTTGAAACCCGAAAACAATTATGACACATACGTTTCGATATATAACGGTTCTTCTGGCGACTGTCACTACATGCTTCGCCGGGAGGGGACAAGAGGGGAAAAGCTCGTTCGACTTTCTCAATATCCCCACCTCTACCCACGCCTATACGTTGGGAGGAACCAATATATCCGTCATCGACGAAGATATAAACCTCGTCAATCAAAACCCGGCTCTGATGGGACCCGAATCGGATTTACAACTCGGGCTGAACTACATGAAATACGTCGGGGGAATCAATCTGGCAGGAGCCACTTTCGGAAAGGCGGCCGGAGAACGGGGAGCATGGGCGGCCGGCATACAATACTACGGGTACGGCAAAATGAAAAGTGCCGACGAAACCGGCGTGATCACCGGTGAATTTTCACCCAAAGACATCGTCTTCAACGGTATCTACGCCCACGACATCACCACGACCTTGCGGGGCGGAGTCAATGCCAAAGTCATCTACTCCTCTTACGAACAATACACCTCTTGGGCGCTTGCCGTCGATCTCGGCCTCAACTACTACAACGCCGACAACGACCTCTCGCTCTCGCTGGTAGCACGCAATCTGGGTGGACAAATCAAACGTTACAACGACACATTCGAACGCATGCCGTTCGATTTGCAGATAGGCTATACGCAAAGCCTCGAACATGCGCCCATACGGGTGTCGGTCACCGCTCGTAACCTCACAAGGTGGAAACTTCCCTATCCCGCCATCGAAAGCAGCTCTTACACCGGGAGCGACGAAATCGTCGAAAAAAGCGGATTCGTGGACAACCTTTTCCGCCATCTCATTTTCGGCGTGGAGTTCCTGCCCACCGACCGCATTTACATAGGAGTGGGGTACAACTACAAAACCCGCACCGACATGCGCACCGCTCACCGTAACTTTCTCTCCGGATTCAGCATAGGCGGCGGAATCAAAGTCCGCATGTTCGGCATAGGTGTCGCCCTCGCACAACAACACACGGGAGCGATCACGCTCATGGTCAACCTCTCGACCAATCTTTTCGAATTCAAAAAATAAACGCTTATGAATAAACCTGAACCTCGGATAATCATCGCCGTCGACGGCTTCTCTTCGTGTGGGAAAAGTACGATGGCGAAAGCTCTTGCCCGGAACATAGGCTACATTTATATCGACAGTGGCGCGATGTACCGCGCCGTCACCCTCTACTGCCTCGACCACGGCCTCATCGACGGCGACACGGTCGACACCGATACGCTGAGGTCCCTCATGGACGACATTCAAATCGATTTCCGCCCCGATCCCGAAACGGGTATGACACACACATTTCTAAACGGAATCGACGTAGAGCGTGAAATTCGCTCCATGCGAGTATCCGATAAGGTAAGCCCCGTTAGTGCCATACCTTTCGTGCGCACGGCTATGGTTGCCGCACAGCAAAAAATGGGCGAACGGAAAGGCATCGTCATGGACGGGCGCGATATAGGCACAACTGTATTCCCCCATGCCGAACTGAAAATATTCGTCACGGCCTCGGCGGAGACTCGGGCACAACGACGCGTCGACGAACTGAGGGCGAAAGGTGTCGATGTCGATTTCGACGAAGTGGTCGCCAACATCAACAAACGCGACCACATCGACCAGACCCGTAAAGAAAGCCCTTTGCGCAAAGCCGACGATGCCATAGAGCTCGACAATTCCCACATGACAATCGCCGAGCAGGACGCATGGCTCATGACCCGGTACAAAGAAACCGTCGAAAAACTTCGATAAACCACCCGCAAAGGTAGAAAGGAGACAGGTTATGGCACGCATAGAAATAGACGAACATTCGGGTTTCTGCTTCGGTGTAGTCACGGCTATCCGCAAAGCCGAAGAAGAACTCGACCGCACCGGACGGCTCTACTGCCTCGGCGACATCGTACACAACAGCAACGAAGTGGAACGACTCAAAGCCAAAGGGCTCATCACCATAGACCACGAGCAACTCAAACAGTTGCACGACGTGAAAGTATTGCTGCGAGCCCACGGCGAACCTCCCGAAACCTACCGAATCGCCGCCGAGAACAACATCGAAATCATCGATGCCACCTGCCCCGTCGTGTTGCAACTGCAACGTAAAATCAAAACCGCATACGATTCCAACCCTCCCGGAGAGGCGCAAATCGTTATCTACGGCAAAACCGGACACGCCGAAGTCAACGGACTGGTGGGACAGACCCACGGCAAAGCCGTCGTCATCGAGGGGGACAAAGACCTCGACAAGATAGACCTCCGCAAAAAACTGTTGCTCTATTCCCAGACAACCAAGTCGGTAGAAGGCTTCCGCCACATCGTCGACGAGATAAAACAGCTGAAACCCGACGGACAATTCGAATCGTTCGACACCATCTGTCGGCAAGTCGCCAACCGCATTCCCAATATCAGGGAGTTTGCCCGCCGACACGACCTTATCCTGTTCGTTTGCGGGAAAAAGAGTTCCAACGGACGGGTGCTTTTCGGAGAATGCCTGCAAGTCAATCCCCAATCCCGACTCGTTTCCGACATCAGTGAAATAGACCCCACATGGCTCGAAGGAAAAGAGAGCATAGGTATCTGCGGAGCTACCTCCACCCCCCGCTGGCTCATGACCGAAGTCCAAGAATACATAACCCGGTTATTGGAAACGACCGGCTCTACCGCCACCCGATGACCGACCGTATTTCTGTGAATACCCAAAAGCAAGCATAATCCGGCTCAGCCCGGATAAGTTTACTCCGATACTTTATACAAAAATAGATTCTACCCCTACCTTTCATTTTGGTAAATAGTTTATCAAAATGAAAGGCATTTGCGCTCCGAAAAACCGACTATCACCATAATAATCAACAATTTAATCATATCCCCACAAAAATGGTCTGCCATTTGTCGTGTAAGAGATATGAAACTCTACATCATATCAAACAGACTGCCAGTCAAGGTAAGCGAAAAAAACGGAACGTTTTCATTCACCCGAAGCGAAGGTGGGCTGGCAACGGGGCTCGATTCTCTTCAAACTGCTTACGAAAAGCATTGGATCGGGTGGCCGGGAATTTGTGTGGATAATGATAGCGACAAACAAGCGATCGGGGAAAAATTGGAAGAACTAAACTTTCACCCCGTATTCCTGTCCGACACCCAGATAAAAAATTATTACGAAGGTTACAGCAACAGTACCATCTGGCCGCTGTGCCACTATTTCTTTGCCTATACATTGTACAAGGACACTTTCTGGCAAGCCTACCGAGAAGTAAACAAGCGATTCTGTGAAACCATCTGCCGGCTGATAGGCCCCGAAGATAAAGTGTGGGTACAGGATTATCAACTGATGTTATTGCCCGGTATGCTTCGAGAAGCCGTTCCCGACTTGTGCATAGGCTATTTTCATCACATACCTTTCCCGTCCTATGAACTCTTCCGCATATTGCCCGAACGAGCCGAGATTCTCAAAGGTCTGTTAGGAGCCGATTTCATAGCTTTTCACACTCACGACTACATGCGGCACTTTATCAGTGCGGTAGAACGCGTGCTGCGCATGAATTTCAAATTGGACGAAATACAGTTAGGCAATCGGGTCGTACGAATAGATGCCCTTCCTATGGGGATTAATTACGACCTGTACCACAATGCTTCTACACAACCGGAAGTCCGTCAAGCGGTCGACCGCACGAGAAAACTGTTCGGAGATCACAAGTTGATTCTCTCCGTGGACCGCCTCGATTACAGTAAAGGAATCCTGCACAGGCTGCGAGGCTTCGCCGCCTTCCTCGAACATCACCCCGAATATCATGGCAAGGTCGCTTTGGCTATGATCATAGTCCCCTCGCGCGACCACGTAGGCAGTTACGCCCAATTAAAGACCAAAATAGACGAAGAAATAGGCTCCATCAACGGGGCGTATTCTACGATGGATTGGACTCCGGTATATTATTTCTATCACGGATTTTCTTTCGAGGAACTGACAGCCATGTACCACATGGCCGACATAGCGCTTGTGACACCCCTCCGGGACGGAATGAACTTGGTAGCCAAAGAATATGTAGCCGCCAAAAGCGAAAATCCCGGAGTATTGATTCTTAGCGAAATGGCAGGAGCAGCCGTCGAATTGACCGACGCTCTGTTAATCAATCCTAATGACACGGGACAAATCGAACGGGCAATTTGTCAAGCATTGGAAATGCCCGTAGAGGAACAGTTGCGACGGCTGCAAAACATGCAGAAAATCATCTCGACCCAAACCGTCGACAAATGGGCTGCCGACTTTACCGACGAGTGGAACGATATTTGCCGCAAGAATATCTCCTTCCGCAAAAAACAGATTACAGCAAACACGATAGGCACTATCAAACAAGAGTACAATAGAGCGAAAAAACGGCTCATTCTTTTGGACTACGACGGAACATTGGCGGCTCTCAAACCCCGCCCCGAAGATGCCGAGCCGACGCCCGAACTCATAGAAACGCTACAAAAACTTTGTGAAGACTCCGACAACCACATCGTTATCAATAGCGGACGCGATCACTTCACATTGGAAAAATGGCTGGGAAACCTTCCGGTCTCGATAGCTGCGGAGCATGGAGCATTCTATCGGGAAAACGGGCTATGGCACAAAAACATCAATAAACCGGTATGGAGCGCAGGTTTGTTATCTATCCTCAAACTATTCGTAGCGAAAACACCCCGTTCGCGTCTGGAAGTCAAAGAAACCGCCATCGCATGGCACTATCGGGAAAGCGATGCTTGGCTGGGAACTTTGCGAGCCCAACAATTAGCCAACGAACTTGTTTCTATCTGTATACAACAGAAATTGCAAATCATTCAGGGAGACAAAGTGATCGAAATAAAATCGCCCGATTACAACAAAGGCTCGGAAGTTTCCCGCCAACTCAAAAAAGAATATTACGATTTCATTCTGGCTATCGGCGACGACACCACCGACGAAGATATGTTCAAGGCCCTGCCCAAAAATGCGGCAACCATAAAAGTGGGCTACGTCTCCGAAACCGCCAGATACAACTTGCCATCGCAGGAACAAGTCCTCCCCTTGTTGCAAACATTGGTAAATATTTCGGGCGAGTCATCGACCAACGATAAAGTCCGAAAAGGATTGAACTCCGCATTACATTTCTTTAAAGAACTATTAAACTTAAAATAAAACCGATGAATAACCTCAACTATGGTGTAATTGGAAACTGCCGGACGGCAGCGCTCATATCGGAAAAAGGGAATATCGAATGGTTGTGTTTCCCCGACTTCGATTCGCCCTCTATCTTCGCGGCACTGCTCGATAGGGACAAAGGCGGTTGTTTCGGATTCGAAGTGTCGAACGAATATCGCATCTCGCAATCTTATGTACCTCATACCAATATACTATCCACCCATTTCTCTTCCGACGAAGGAGAATTTGTCGTGCTCGACTTCATGCCATGCTACCGTTCCTATGAAAAAGAGCACTATCTGCCCGCAGAAATATATCGTTATATCCGTTGGATAAAAGGGACACCCCGGTTTAAAGTAAATTACAATCCGGCTCCCGATTATGCACGGGGAAAAGTCATACACAACATTACCGACGAATACATCGAAACTTATTGTTCGTCCGAGAACAAAGACCGACAATACCTATACTCTTCCCTGTCTTTACAAGACATCGAACAAAAAAAGGAAATCACGCTCCAACGAGATGAATTTTTCCTGCTGTCATACAACGAAAAGGTGATTCCGATAGACATCGAACGGGAAAAGCTCGAATATTGCCGCACACTGGTCTATTGGCTCAACTGGACGAACCGGACTAAAAAATACTCGCTCTACAACGACGTTATAGAACGAAGTCTGTTAGTATTGAAGTTAATGTCTTATTACAACGGAGCCGTATTGGCGGCACTCACTACGAGCCTGCCCGAAACCGTCGGCGACGTCCGCAACTGGGACTATCGTTTTTGTTGGTTGAGAGATGCATCCATGTCCATCGAGACCCTCTTCCAAATCGGGCATGCAGGAGCGGCTCGCAGATTTATGAAATTCATTCAATCCACCTTCGTCGCCAAGCACGAGTCTTTTCAAATCATGTATGGCATTCGCGGAGAAAGGCAATTAAAAGAAATCATTCTGGACCACCTCGACGGATATAAAAACTCCAAACCGGTGAGAATAGGAAACGATGCCTATCACCAAAGGCAAAACGACTCGTTCGGTTATCTCATGGACTTGATCTACCAATACTATCGACTCATGCCGGGGACGTTAGACGAGATAGAAGACATGTGGGAAATGGTGAAGAGCATTCTCGCCACAGTCGAAGAGGAATGGAGAGAACCGGACAAAGGAATCTGGGAAATCAGAGGGGAAAGCCAGCATTTCGTCTCCTCGAAAGTAATGTGCTGGGTCGCTTTGGATCGGGGAACGAAAATCGCCAATATGCTAAAAAAATACAAATATATCGAACGCTGGCAGAAAGAAGCCGACAAGATAAAAACCGATGTGATGACTCACGGCTGGAAAGAAAAAATCCACAGTTTTTCCCAGACCTACGAAAACACGGCCTTAGATTCCTCCCTGCTCCTCATGGAACCCTACGGCTTCATCGAAGCGAACGATATTCGTTATCACCAAACAGTGAAAGCCATAAAAAAAGCGTTGTTACACAAAGGCTTGATGTACCGATACAACAGCAAAGACGACTTCGGACTGCCCTCCTCGGCATTCACGATATGCACCTTTTGGCTCGTGAGGGCTCTTTTCGTCATAGGAGAAAAAGAAGAGGCCCGCTGCCTGTTCGACGAAATACTGAAATGCTCCAATCACTTGGATCTGTTCAGCGAAGATTTGGACTTCGACACCAAAGAACAATTAGGGAATTTCCCCCAAGCCTATTCCCATCTGGCTCTGGTAAACACGGCCATTCTATTTGCAGAAGAAGACAAGAAATTATCGTTCATTCGACCCTAAAAAAACAGAAAAGAGACGGTATTACGAAAACATTTCTTCACAATATCGTCATCTCTACTGTACCGGTATTTGACTTTTAATTTCTATATTTGCCGAAAATGCAAAAATAGGAAGAGGTGCGGCATAAAATTAGCGCAAGCTCTTTTTTCTACATTCACCTTTCACTATCTTTGCTACCAATTAAACAATATAGGTTATGTCGCAAATTAAATGTGTAGGTATTTTAACTTCCGGTGGCGATGCTCCCGGCATGAATGCGGCCATTCGCGCGGTAACCCGTGCAGCCATCTACAACGGATTCGAGGTAAAAGGTATTTATCGAGGTTATAAAGGTTTGATTACGGGAGAAATAACCCCTTTCAAAACGCAAAACGTAAGTAACATCATACAGTTGGGAGGTACGATATTGAAGACAGCCCGCTGTCAGGAATTCAAAACGCCCGAAGGACGAAAAGTCGCTTACGACACACTCGTCAAAGAAGGCATAGATGCCCTTGTCGTAATCGGAGGAGACGGAACATTGACCGGTGCGCGCATTTTCGCCACCGAATACAACTATCCCATCGTAGGATTGCCGGGAACGATAGACAATGATCTCTATGGAACCGACACCACTATCGGATACGATACGGCGCTGAACACCATTATGGATGCCGTCGATAAAATACGCGATACCGCAACGTCCCACGAAAGACTTTTCTTTATCGAAGTCATGGGTCGCGATGCCGGATTCCTCGCTTTGAACGGAGCCATCGCTACGGGAGCCGAAGCAGCTATTATTCCGGAGATTTCGACCGAAGTGGACCAACTCGAAGAACTCATCAAGAACGGATTCCGCAAATCGAAAAACAGTAGTATCGTGTTGGTAGCCGAAAGCCCCATCACCGGTGGAGCCATGCACTTGGCAGAACGGGTACAGAAAGAGTACCCGCAATACGATGTCCGCGTAACTATTCTGGGACACATTCAACGGGGAGGTTCACCCACGGCGCACGACCGCATTCTGGCCAGCCGCATGGGTTCGGCCGCCATCGATGCCCTGCTCGAAGATCAACGCAATGTCATGATCGGTATCCGCAACAACGAAATAGAATATATTCCTTTCAATAAAGCTATCAAAAACGACAAACCCATAGACCGAGAATTGCTCAACACATTGAGAAAACTCTCGATCTAATCACGGGGAACAAAAAATTTCATTGCACGGGGCTGCCTGATTTTATTCCATCAGACAGCCCCGGTTTTATTGGAAAAAGACCGACCTACACCCTCTCCCGGTCCGATGGGTTGAGCGATTCGTAAGGTAAGAAAAATTTTGGCTTGGTAGAAATTCAGAAGTGATTTTTATGCAGCTAACACCTCTCTCCCCCTGCCGTGTCCCGTGGCATTACGGGGTGTTTCCGTAAGGGAATATAGGGGGAGTGCCCGTAGGGCGAGGGGGTTGAAACGACAGTAGAGCAAAAATATTGAATCTCACCCTCCTCCCCTGTGTTTCCGTTAGGGAATATAGGGGAGGTGTCCGCAGGACGAGGGGATTGAAAAAAGAAAGTTGAATAAAACCGGAAAAAGGACTGGTTAATTCCGCCTTTATCGGGCGGCAAAGTCGCAAGGAAGACAGAGGAAAAAGGGCGAGGACTGTTTGAGCGAAGCGAGTTCCGCAGACCCCGACGACGACCGAGGCGACGAGCCGAAAGGCCCGATAACTGCGGCGGCGCTTCTTGGTTCGTTCTTCTCGCTGCTGAGAAGAATGAACAACAATCTTTCAACCCCTCTCCTCAGAAACAAATGTTTCTTCGGTCTCTCCCCTATATTCTGCGTTGCAAAACACAGGGGGAGGTGGCACGTAGTGACGGAGGGGTAAAAAAAACAGGGGGAGGGGAGAAAGTTGGAATGTTTTTCTGAAAAGAAAATCAATAGGCTCGTCGCACCGATTCGGCAATTCGCCTCAATTCTCGAATAAAATTTGCATTTGCTCCCGACTTGTTTTATCTTTGTTTTTCTTAGATTTCGAGCTATGGAAACGTCCGATCAACAATACACCAACGAAGAGCAACTCATCGATGATAAATTTCAAGAACTGCTCAACGGATACCTCAACTCCAACCACCGGAAGAAAGTCGAGATTATCGAGCGTGCGTTCAAATTTGCCAAAGAAGCCCACAAGGGTATACGCCGACGATCGGGCGAGCCCTACATACTGCACCCCATCGCCGTGGCCCGTATCGTCAGTCATGAAATAGGTTTGGGCTCTACATCGATATGCGCCGCCCTGTTGCACGACGTAGTGGAAGACACCGAATATACCGTCGAAGACATCGAGAACCACTTCGGGAAAAAGATAGCATCCATCGTCGACGGGCTCACCAAAATATCGGGCGGTATTTTCGGCGACCAAGCATCGGCTCAGGCCGAAAATTTTCGGCGGCTGTTGCTCACCATGTCCGAAGACATTCGGGTAATCCTCATCAAAATGGCCGACCGTCTGCACAACATGCGCACGCTCGGTTCCATGCTCCCCAGCAAACAATATAAAATCGCTGGCGAGACGCTCTATATATATGCCCCGTTGGCCCACCGTTTAGGATTGTTCGCCATAAAGACCGAGTTGGAAGACCTCGCCTTCAAATACGAACACCCCGAGGCCTACAACCAAATCAAGCAGAAAATCGCCGAGACCGAAGAATCGCGCCAGCAAATCTACAACAACTTCTCCAAGCCGATTGTCGCGAAGCTCAAAGAAATGGGGCTCGAATTCGAGATGAAAGCCCGGGTAAAATCCATCTATTCCATTTGGAACAAGATGGAGTCGAAACACATACCTTTCGAGGAAGTCTACGACCTCTATGCGGTTCGTATCATTTTCAAATGCCCCAACGAAGCCGACGAGAAAAAAGAGTGCTGGGCCATTTACTCGGTCATCACCGACATCTACAAACTGCACCCCGAACGCACCCGCGACTGGGTGAGCCGCCCCAAAGCCAATGGATACAAAGCTCTGCATCTCACGGTCATGGGTCCCGACGGCAATTGGATAGAAGTACAAATACGAAGCGAAAAAATGGACGAGATCGCCGAACGGGGATTCGCCGCCCATTGGAAATACAAAGTGGGAAACTCCGACGAAGAGTCGGAACTCGACATCTGGCTGAAAACCATCAAAGACATTCTCGAACACCCCGAGCCCAACGCCATCGATTTTCTCGACACGATAAAGCTCAACCTGTTCAGTACCGAGATATTTGTCTTTACGCCCAAAGGCGAGCTCATCACATTGCCCAAAGACGCCACGGCGCTCGATTTGGCTTTCACCCTGCACTCCGACCTCGGCTTCCATTGTATCGCCGCCAAAGTAAATCACCGGCTAGTACCGCTGAACCAAAAACTGCATAGCGGCGACCAAGTGGAAATACTCACCTCCAAATCGCAAACGCCCAAAGAGGAATGGCTCAACTTCATCACCACGGCCAAAGCCCGAAGCAGACTGACGGCGTCGTTGCGGAAAGACCGGCGAAAAATCATAGCGAAAGGAGAGAAAATACTGAAAGACTTTTTCGAAAGCAATCACATCGAATACAACAACGATGTAGTAACCAAAATATTAAGCAACCTCGGCATACGACATCGGGACGATCTGTTCTACAAAATAGGAAATGACGAGATTACCCCCAACGAAAATATCAAAAAAATCATCAAGGGAAAAAGTCAAAATCCTTTCATGCGGTATCTGAAACTTTCGTTCGGCAGCAACAACGGGAAAAACGAACAGCCCAAACCCGTCACTCCTCAGCAACTTACGATAGACCGCAAACAGACCTACATTCTGCGAGACGAGAACGGAGTGAAAAACTATAAAGTAGCGGATTGCTGTTGCCCGATACCCGGTGACGACGTCTTGGGATATGTGGAAGACGACGAAACCGTAGTCGTGCACAAAAGGGAATGTCCCGTAGCCATGCGACTGAAATCGAGCTTCGGCCCACGGTTGGTGTCCACGCAATGGGAAGCCAGCGAATCGCTCTCCTTTCCCGCCAAGATAGAGATACAAGGTATCGACCGGATAGGGATTCTCAACGAAATCACCCGGGTGATTTCCAATGAATTGATTATCGACATGAGAGGACTCACCATAAAAGCCAACGAAGGCGTATTCACCGGGACGGTCGACATCATGGTGCACGACACCCGCGTCGTAGAATCGCTTTGTAATAAATTACGTAAAATAAAGGGCGTACAGAAGGTCGCACGCTGTAAAGAATAACCCGTAGAATCATGGATAAAAACCGTATACAAAAATTCCTGTCCAGCACACGTGTCCTGCAATTTGTCTTTTTCGTGGCAGCAGTGACATTGGTTACCTATTTCTTCCCGAGAGAAGGAAAATTTCGTTACACCTTTCAGGAAGGGAAACCGTGGAAGTACGGATTGCTCACCGCTCCGTTCGACTTTCCCGTTTATAAAGACGAAGCCGTCATTCAACAAGAACGCGACAGCATCATGCTCGACTTCCAACCGGTCTTCTCACACAACGAATCGATAGAGAAAAAGTCCGTCGACGACTTCGAAAAAGCATTGAGTAACTATACGGAAATGTCTATCCCGCCGACTCTCCGCAAGAACTTGGTCCAAGCTCTGCGAGAAGCCTATCGGAAAGGAATCGTCTCTTCCGAAGCATACACCCAACTGCAATCCGGAAAATTCAAGGAAATACGAATCCTCGAAAACAATGTCGCGCGCGAAATACCGGTATCCGAACTGCAATCTGCACGGGAAGCCTACGAAAACATGCTCAATAAATTCCCCGACTCCTACTCGCATCATATTTTACAAACCTGTAACCTGAACGACTTTCTAAACACGAATATCGCATTCGATAGTATTACGACCGACCGGCTCAAAGACAATCTGTTACAACGAATCGCTCTCTCCGACGGTATTGTTCAAGCCGGAGAACGTATTGTCGACCGGGGCGAAATCATCACGCCGCAAACCTATCGCATTCTCAAATCGCTCGAAACCGTCACCTTGAAAAAAAGCGTCGGCAATGACCACCGTGGTTACACCATACTGGGACAAATCATCGTATTCACCTGTCTCTTTTCTTTTTTCTATCTGTTCTTGGCACTGTTCCGTCCGCAGACTTTCAACGAGATGCGTACCCTCGGCTTTATGATGATGCTCATCGTGGGCATCTCCCTGATAGCTTTTTTCCTTTCTGAATTTCGGTTACAAGGCATATATTTGGTTCCGTTCGCCATTATTCCCATTATCGTGGTCACCTTCTTCGACTCGCGCACCGCACTCTATGTACACCTCATTACGGTACTTATCTGTGCTTTTACGGCGCCGTTCGCACTCGAATTCATCTTCTTGCAGCTTATCGTAGGCATGACCGCCATCGACAGCCTCAGCGACCTTTCTCGCCGCTCCCAGCTCATGCGCTGCGCCCTGCTCGTCTTCCTCGCCTACTGCTTTGCCTACGTGGGATATACACTCCTTTCCGAAGGCGACCTCTCGAAACTGAATTACAATATGTTCATCTATTTCGGAGTCAATTGTGTATTTCTGCTGTTCGCCTATCTCCTTATCTATATATTCGAAAAGGCCTTCGGGTTCATCTCCACAGTCACGCTGGTCGAATTGTCCGATGTGAACAATCCCATATTGAGACAGTTATCCGAAGAGTGCCCCGGAACCTTCCAACACTCCCTGCAAATCTCCAACTTAGCGGCCGAGGCGGCCAATAAAATAGGAGCGAAGGCTCAATTGGTTCGTACCGGAGCCCTTTATCACGATATCGGGAAACTCAAAAATCCGGCATTCTTCACCGAGAATCAATCGGGATTCAATCCGCACACACCGCTCTCCTTCGAACAAAGCGCACAAATCGTCATCTCCCATGTGAACGACGGACTTAAAATGGCCGATAAACTACGATTGCCCCAAGCTATCAAAGACTTTATCTCCACGCACCACGGACACGGGAAAGCAAAATTCTTTTACAACTCCTTCTGTAACAAATACCCCGACCAACCCGTAGACGAATCGAAATTCACCTACCCCGGTCCCAACCCGTTCACGAAGGAAACGGGAATACTCATGATGGCCGATGCCGTCGAAGCCGCTTCGAGAAGCCTCAAAGAATACACCAACGAAAGTATCTCGCAACTCGTCAACCGCATCATCGACTCGCAAGTCGCCGACGGTCTCCTGCGCGATACCCCCCTCAGCTTCCGCGATGTGGAGACGATCAAAGCTACCTTTATCGAGAAACTCAAAACCATCTATCACACCCGCATTAGTTATCCCGAACTGAATAAAAACGGGAAAGCCGAGGAGAAAGAAACTACAATCAAGACGAACGAAAACGGTACATCTACCGATTCAAGCGAAAAAGAATCTAATAGAGAAGAAAAATAATCTATTCTAATAAATTTACCATTAAAACAAAAACAGAAATCTTTTATTCAGTAATAAGAAAAAGAATATAGTAAATTATGGCGAAACCTTTCATAAAATGGGCAGGTGGAAAGACTCAGTTACTTGCACAATTTGAGTTATTGATACCTCAGGATCTTAACAATACAGACGGTTTTACATATATAGAGCCCTTTGTTGGTGGTGGTGCTATGTTATTCTATATGTTGCAAAAGTTCCCCAATATGAGTCGAGCTATAATCAATGATATTAATCCTAATCTCACAACAGCTTATCGGATTGTAAGGGATAGTCCATCATCTCTTGTTATGGAGTTGAAAAGACTTCAAGGAGAGTTTAGACAACTAAATGAAGAGGACTCTAAAAAAGAATATTTTCTAAACATAAGAAAGTCATATAATACAGAGGAACATGATGATATTACAAAAACAGCCATGTTTATCTTTTTGAATCGTACATGTTTTAATGGTTTGCATCGGGTAAATTCCAAAGGACATTTCAATGTGCCGTTTGGGAAGTATGCCAATCCTACTATTTGTGATGAGAATTTAATTATGGAGGATAGCAGCCTGTTGCAAAATGTTGAGATTCTCTGTGGCGACTATACTCAAATAGAGCGATTTATCGATAAAAATAGTTTTATTTATTTCGACCCGCCGTATCGACCGTTAAGCTCTACTTCAAGTTTTACATCTTATGCAAAAGAAGATTTTGGTGATGTCGATCAGGTTCGTTTAGCCCAATTTTTCGCGCGATTATCACGGTGCGGCTGTAAAATGATGCTAAGTAATTCCGATTGTAAAGGCTATAATCCAAATGATACATTCTTTGAAGATTTATATGAAAACTTTATCATTGAAAGAGTTTATGCAATGCGTAATGTTAATGCGAATCCTTCAAAAAGAGGCAAATTAACCGAAATCATCATTAGAAATTATAAATCTACATTAACTCCAACTACGAATACCATAGATAACTTAAAACTTGCAATTTAATTAAATATCTATATTATGAAATTTTGTTGTCAGAAATCCGATGATTTGGTAAAAGTTTTTACCGATAATATATTATCCACGAATAGAGGATTTAATTATTATGTTGATTGGACTAATATTGATGGATACAAAGACTTCTTGGTAGAAATTCATGCTATGGATATTTTAATAGGTTGTAAAGAAAGTGACTTCAAAGATAACTTTTTTACACTTGTTTCTAAACTCCCTAATGTCGTATTGCTTTTTCCCTTTCTATTCGGATTAGCGAAAAATGAAAGAGAACAACTTTATAAAGGGAAAAATAAACTGACGATAATTCAAGATGAATTGGATTGCGCCGACCATTTAGTTTATAGCTTTTCAAAAGGAATAAATTTATCAGATGAAAAAAGCATAGAAACATACTATGATTTTTTTGTCCAAATGGGATTGAAACAATTATATCAAAATATAATTGAAAAAAGCACTTTCGATTATATTGTAGGAGTTTTGGTGGGTATGGATTCTAATGGCCGAAAAAATAGAGGCGGAAAAGCTTTTGAATTAGCTTGTCAACCTTTATTTGAAAAAATTTGTGACAAATACCAATTGAAACTTTTGATACAAAAGCAATTCAAAGAATTGAGAAAATATGGATTTGATATTTCCGAAGATGTAGCTAATAGAAAAGCTGACTTTATATTATTAGATGACAAGAAAAAAGCGGCTATTAATTTTGAAGTTAATTTCTATAACGATACAGGATCTAAGCCGGAAGAAATCATCGATTCCTACATCAATAGACAGAATGATTTAAAATCCGCAGGAATAGATTTTGCGCTTGTGACAGATGGAAAGTGTTGGATCACGGCTTCTAATCAGCTATCAAAAGGTTTTCGACATTTGAATTTTTTACTCAATTTCTATATGTTGAAACACGGCATGTTAGAGGAAATAGTAAATTACGTGTTTAAAATAGAAAATGATTGAATCTTACTTCAAGTCTTCTAATCAAGACTTTACACTACTTCAAGGTAATTGTTGTAAGTTACTTCGTGACTTTGATTTTCAATTTGATTGTATCTTTGCAGACCCGCCATATTTTCTTTCAAATGGAGGTATTAGTGTGCAGAGCGGAAAGGTTGTAAACGTAAACAAAGGGGAATGGGATAAAGGCAGAACACCACAGGAGATGACTGAATTTAATATGGAATGGCTTAATCTTTGCCGAGAAAAATTAAAAGATAATGGTTCCATATGGATTTCAGGAACATACCACAATATTTTCTCCATCGCTAACTGTTTAACGGAATTAGATTATAAAATATTAAATGTAGTGACTTGGGCAAAGACTAATCCTCCGCCTAATATTTCACGTCGCTATTTTACATACAGTACAGAATTTATCATTTGGGCACGAAAAAAAGAGAAGAAACCCCACTATTTCAACTATGATTTGATGAAATATTTGAATGGAAATAAACAAATGACCGATGTTTGGCGATTGTCTGCTATCGCTCCATGGGAAAAAAAATGTGGAAAACACCCGACTCAAAAACCTCTTGCCTTGCTTTCTCGTATCATTATGGCTTCGACAAAACCGGGAGAGTGGGTTCTTGATCCCTTCTGCGGTAGTTCGACAACAGGTATAGCCGCCAATCTGTTAAGACGGCGTTTTTTAGGAATAGATCAAGAAAAAGATTATTTAGAAATTAGTAAACATCGTAGGGAAGAATTGGATAATTCTCATATTGTTTATGAGTATAGATCTAAAATAAAAGATATTAAGTTAATGAATTCGCAATGTCCATATGTGGTAAATGACGATATAGATGTGTCATATAGAGACTTGCCTTTTTGAGGAACATAAAAAACTATTGAAGTAAAATCAAATACGGAACAGAAAATACTCATTAGTTATCCTAACAAAGCCAAGACCACAGTCGTCTCGTAGGAACGGCATAGAAACTCTATTCGTTTTCCAAAACATCGCTTTGTATCACCCTGCCATAAAACGGGGTGGAAGCGGCATTTCTTTTGCAGAAAATTGCAGAAGAAATGGGGATTGTATTTCATCACGAAGAGATTACGGTCGAAGAGAACCGACAGAGAAACGAATACCTGCGACGGTATTATAACCCCGAGACGGGCGAGGGTAGCGATACAGGCGACCGCCGGATATTGCGGTTGCCCGATGCTCCTATACCGGTTCAATATATTCCGAAGGCTCTGTTCGAGAACGAAATAATGGCGCAAAGACTCGTCGAATGCGGGAGTCTGGCGGGGTATGCCGAACGATACGGTCACGACAAAAGAATCGCTACCGACGAAGCGGGAAGAAACCCGCAACTCGCCGCCAGCGGGGATGCCACAGAAGAACTATGGAGGGAGTGGATACGGGTGCGCATTCGGTACGATTTCGAATTTTGGGCATTCAGCTTTGTCCGTATCAAAGATAAATTGGGAGCCGAAGACATTCCATTCCGTCTGAACAGACCGCAACGGCGCATATTGGGGATGCTCGAAGATATGCGCACGGCGGGAAAACCCATTCGCCTCATCTTGCTCAAAGCCCGGCAATGGGGCGGTTCCACTCTCGTACAAATCTATATGGCATGGATTCAGCTGGTGCACTGCCGCAACTGGAACAGCGTGATTTGCGCCCATCTCAAAGAATCGGCCGCCAACATCAAGGGCATGTACAGCAAACTGCTCGCCAACTATCCCGACTGGCTGCTCGGCGGGGAGAAACCGAAGTTCAAACCGTTCGAGCGCATGGCGAACACATCGGTCATCGCCGGGCGGGAGTGCAGGGTAACCATAGGCTCGGCCGAGAGTCAGGAATCGGTGCGGGGTATCGACGCGGCGATGGCTCACCTCTCGGAGGTGGCTTTCTGGCGGAACAGCCGCATGAAATCGCCCGAACAGGTGATGCGCTCGATATGCGGGTCGATCATGCTGCTACCCTGTTCGATGGTGGTTATGGAAAGCACGGCGAACGGGACGGGGTCTTATTTTCACCAAGAGTGCGAACGAGCCAAACGGGGAGAGAGCGACAAACAGTTCGCTTTCGTCCCGTGGTTCGAAATAGAGATGTACACCCTGCCGATCGACGACTACGACTCGTTCATCGGTAGCCTCACCGACTACGAACGCATGCTATGGCACAGGGGAGCCACGCTCGAAGCAATCGCTTGGTATCGGCAGAAACGGAAAGAGTATGCCCGGCATGCCGACATGATGGCCGAATATCCCAGCGACGATATAGAGGCATTCTGCTACTCGGGCGAACGAGTGTTCGATCCCACGTTGGTGGAAAAGTTGCGTCGCTGCTGTTGTCCGCCGCGGTTCGAAGGCGACATTCACGGCAAAGAACCCACCGGGAAACAAGCCTTGCAAGAAATCGAATTGGAGACCCGACCCGAAGGGCCTCTGAAAATATGGGAATATCCCGCCAAAGAATGCGAAATGCGGGATCGCTATCTGGCAGTAGTCGATATAGGCGGACGCTCCGACACCTCGGACTATTCGGTCATAGCCGTGTTCGACCGTTATTGGATGCTCGATGGCGGCCCCGCCGAAGTCGTGGCGCAATGGCGGGGACACATAGACCACGACTTACTCGCATGGAAATCGGCTCAAATCGCCGCATACTATCAGAACGCTCTGCTGGTGATCGAGAGCAACACGCTCGAAACCGAGCACGACGATAGCGAACACTCGGCCTATATCCTCGACACGCTCTCCCGATATTACAACAACCTGTATGCCCGACAGTCCCCTCCCGACAGCATAGGACAGAAACCGCCCTCCCGTTGGGGATTCCACATGAATCGAGCCACCAAAGCACTGGTTATCGATGCCCAAAAGAACGCCCTTCGGGAAGGAAGCTATATCGAGCACGACACACAAGCCTGCTACGAACACGATGTATATGAACGCAAACCCAACGGCAGCTACGGCGCTATGGAGGGTCATCACGACGACATACTCATCACCCGTTGTATCGGGAACTATATATGCAGTCGGGAATTGCCGTCCGCTTCATCGAAAGGTCATCGGAGCGAAAGGATCGTTAACGAGTCGTCTATATAAAAAACGTTTTCCGTTACCCAAACGCACCTTGTCGCAATGAACCCCTCCGTCACTACGTGCCACCTCCCCTATATTTTGCTATGCAAAACACAGAGGAGGAGGTTAATACTTTCCGACATATTGTGTTTGTCCTTCTTCCCTGCCGTGTACCGTAGCATTACGGGGTGTTGCGTTAGCCATGTAGAGAAGGTGGTACGTAGTGATAGAAGGGTTGAAAAACACCATCTTATCAGTCTGTTTATATCAGATATTTAACCCCCTCGCCCTACGGGCACTCCCCCTATCTCATCTGCCATGAGCAGAGGGAGAGGAGACCTGAATCTGTCACCTCCACGGCCGGTATTTTCTAACCCCTCCGGCACTTCGTGCCACCTCCCCTATCTCGGCTCATCGCCGAGCAGAGGAGGAGGTGAAAGCATCTTCCTTTACAAAGGTTAGGGAAAACGGCACTACTTGCCATACTCTGCAATACTGAGAGATATCCCTCAGTACAAAAGACGGTAGACCATACATTTTGTTTACCTCTATCGAGTTTTACCAAACAGCCATAGAAAAATTTTGATTTGGCAGATAGATATTATTTAGAATTGATATAAATAAATTTTACTATTTATTTCCATTCCAAACTAACATATTTCCATAATATCACAAATAATAAAAACTTTTTTGAAATAATAAAAACACATACTACATAAAATAATTTTTATTTTTGTTTAAAATCATATCAATCATTCAATTTAAAATAATTAGTTTTGCACATCGAAAACAGAATAAAGGACGTTCGACAGGTTTATACATTCGGTGAAAACGAGAATAAAGCTCATAGGATTTATCTTACTACTTGGCTTGAATTTTCAAGGCATGGGACAGCATCGTTCTCATGGAGAACCTCTACGGAAGGGACGCATCAGTCTGAAATTGACCGTACGCGATTCCCACAATCGTAACGCCGTAGAGTATGCCACTCTTTTATTGAAAAAGGGTAAAAATCGGCAATTCTCAGGTATCACCGACGAAAAAGGTTCTCACACCTTCTTATCCATTCCGAAAGGAGACTATGAACTGACCGTCACTTCCTTAGGTTACAAATCCCGGACAATCGACCTGCATGCTCGCAGAGATACGACTTTGACAATCTTACTCTTGTCGAACGATATCGCCATGCAAGACGTGGTGGTGACAGCCTACGAATCGCGAGGAGCAACCAGTGCATCGCGTATCGACCGAAAAGCGATGGAGCATCTGCAACCGTCGAGCTTTACCGATTTGGTAGAACTGTTGCCGGGAAACGTCTCGAAGGATCCCTCTATGGGCTCGGCCAACCTGATAAAACTACGCGAAGCCGGTGGGACAGGGCCGAGCGACTACGACGTGACCTCGTTCGGGACTTCGTTCGTTATCGACGGTGTCCCCCTCAACAACGATGCCAATATGCAGTATATCTCCAACAGTTGGGAAACGGGACGTAATACGACCGGCAAAGGGATAGACATGCGTTCCATCTCCACCGACGACATCGCCAAAGTAGAAATCGTGAGGGGAATCCCTTCGGTAGAATACGGCGACCTCACCAGCGGACTGGTCAACATAGAACGGAAAAAGGGAGGGAACGATCTCGAAGCCCGTTTCAAAGCCGACATGCAAAGCCAACTGTTTTATGTGGGGAAAGGGATAGAACTGACGGATAAACAATTTACGCTCAATACGGGTATCGACTACCTCGATTCGAAAATAGACCCTCGCAACAACCGAGAAAACTTCAAACGGGTGACCGGCTCGATACGGGCCGAAAAACGATGGACGAACGATCATTGGCGATGGACTTTCAACTCCAATCTGAATTACCGGGGGACTTTCGAAAATGACAAAAACGATCCCGACCTCACTCCGTCGGGGGCGATAGACTCTTACGAATCGTCGAACAACGCCCTCTCCCTCGCCGGCACTCTATCGCTCAACAACCGCAAAAAGGGATTTTTCCGATCGCTTTCCTTGACGGCATCGGCCAGCGGTTCGTGGGACAATATCCACCAAGAAAAAACCGTCGTGCCCAGCAAATTGTCGGTCGTGCCCACGGCCACGCAACCGGGCGTACACGACGCCGAGATTCTGCCTTCGACCTATCTCGCATCGCTCGACGTGAACGGCAACCCGTTCAACGCATTCGTCAAAGCGATCGCCACATTCAACTACAATTACCGCAACTGGTTCAATATCATCAAGGTCGGAGGAGACTGGCGCATGAATAAAAACTACGGCGAAGGGCAGCTCTACGATATGAGGCGTCCCATCAGCATCGATATTACCACCCGTCCCCGACCGTTCAACGACATACCGGCCGAGCACAATCTCGCCTTTTTCATCGAGGAAGCCTCGAAGTTGCGATTGGGAAAACACCGCATCGACATTACCGCCGGCCTACGCAGCGCATCGCTGTTAAATCTCGATAACCGTTACGTCCTCGATGGAAAAATCTATCTCGACCCTCGTGTAAACGCAAAATGGGCATTGCCGCGTATCGGCGAGAGAAAGCCGTTGAGCATAGAACTATCGGGCGGAGTAGGCTGGCACACCAAAATGCCCGACATTTCGAAACTTTATCCCGACCTTTTTTACTACGACCTTATACAGCTCAATTTCTTTTCGAACGAAAATCCGGCCGTAAACCGCATGAACGTCCGCACATTTGTCGACGACCTGACCAATTACAACCTGAAAGCCGCCCGAAACATGAAATGGGAAGTGCGCGCCGATTTTTCGATAGACGACCACCGGTTATCGGTAACCTACTTCCGGGAAAAAATGACTTCGGGATTCCGGCAGGGAAAATCCTACACCCGGTATATTTATAACCGATACAGTACCGAGGGGCTGGACCCATCGACGATGACAGGGCCGCCCGACCTCGCCGACCTGACGTTTACTCCCGACACGATACTGAAAGTACAAAGCGTCCACACCAACGGAAGCCGAATTTTGAAAGAGGGCGTGGAATTTCAATACTCCTCGAAACGGTTTCCGATAATCCGCACGAGACTGACGGTAAACGGAGCGTGGTTCCGCACGACCTATAACAACAGCCAGCCGGTGTACAAACGCCCCTCTGTCGTTATCGACGGTCGACAAATCAGATACATAGGACTTTACAACGAGGACGACGGTTATATTCGAGAAAGTTTCAATACCAACTTTACTTTCGACACCGATATACCGCGGCTCAAACTGGGATTCTCCACATCTATTCAGTGCATGTGGTTCACATCGAGCCAAAGCATGTGGGAAAGCGGGGTTCCCATCGCCTACGTCAATATGGAGGGCGAACTCCTTCCCTACACCGATGCCGAACGGAACGACATGATATTGCAACACTTGGTGGAACCGCACTATGAAAACAACTTCAAAAAACGTACGATTCCCATCGATGCCAATATAAATATCAAGGTCACGAAGAAAATATGCCGGGATAAAATCGCACTGGCCTTATACGTCAATCGGTTGGTAAGCTATCACCCCGATTACACGTTGTTCGGGAACACAATCCGCCGGACTTCCAATCCCTACTTCGGCATGGAAATCAATTTCAGATTATAGAACCAATTAAAAATCAAGGCATTAAAAAGAAAACAGACTTACAAACGAATTTAATATACAATAAACATTCAATAAAACCATTATGAAACTGAAAAGATTTTTTTCATTCCTGTTGTTCGCCGCTGTAATCACGGCGTTCACCGCTTGCGACGAAGACGAAAACACTTCCGTTCCCGTCGACGTAACCCTCAACTTTACGGCTCCGTCGGACACGATCACCTCGTTCACATGGGCCGAAGGCAAGGCTACTTTCACAGACCTCAACCGTGGGAAAGAATACGAGCTCGACCTGTCCCAAAGTTCCGTCATCACACTTTCTTCGGGACTTTATAACATCACGGTCGAAGGAGCCATAGCCAGCACTTCGGGCGAAATCCTCTGCAATGTACGCAGCACGAAAGACAACGTGCAAATCTCTGCCCCATCGACTTCGATCGCTTTGGAGCTATCGATCTACACCCCGAGCAACTCCCTTATTCTCAAAGAGATTTATGTAACGGGCACAGCCAATGACAAAGGGACGAACAGCCTTTATGACAAATACTTCGTCATCTACAACAACAGCAGCGAAACCGTCTATGCCGACGGAGTGGCCTTGCTCGAAAGTACATTCGGGACGACCGAGAAACACCAATACAACGACAATCCGCAACCGATGACGACCACGTTTACCGCAGCCGCCATCTATGTCATTCCGGGTAACGGTACGGAACACCGGCTCGCTCCGGGCGAACAACTCGTTCTCGCAGATCAAGGCTACGATTTCACACAGACCAAAGCCGATGCCATCGATTTGTCGATCGCCGATTTCGAATGGTATGACGAAACCGAAAAAGGTATGGACCCGGATATAGCCGAAGTTCCCAATCTCGACAAATGGTATAGCTACTCGGCTACCATCTGGATGCCCAACAACCAAGCAAACCGCGCTTACGCTATCGCCCGCATGGGAGTATCGAAAGACGAATTCCTCGCCAACTATTACAAAGAATATCATTATACGGCCACGAACGGTAAAGAGATGACCAAAAAGGGTTACGACGTACCGGTAGCATGGGTTCTCGATGCCGTCAATCTGGGGAATACCGGCTTCGAAAGAATCGCTACCCCCGCAGTGCTCGACCGCAGTTATGCTACTACCGGAATCGCCGGGACAGACAAAACCCGTTTCGGACGGTCATTTATCCGCAAAGTAGCTTCTTCCACAGGCAGCTATACGGTTTACCAAGATACCGACGACTCGGCCAACGATTTCACCTTTACGACTCCATCGTTGAAGAAATAATCTTAACAGACATCGGTCGTCATGAAAATACGTTTCTGTTCTTTTCTAACCATAGCACTCTTTCTGCTCCCTGCTTTGCAGGGGGCGGAAAGAGACTCTTTGTCTTTGCTTCGCACGATTGCCGAGTATGAAGCCTTGCCTGCGAAATGGATAGAAACGGTTTATACCAACCCGGCCACCCGATATTACCAGCATTGTACTTCTCTGACTCGTATCTCCTTAAACGGGGTTTGCGGAAAAGAAGACGAAGCTGCCCTCTTGCAAGCCGGCGACGGTTATCTGAAAGGAGCGGCCGACGTATCGTCGTGGATAAAGCTGAGCGATCGCACCCGCCTGTGGGGTAACGCCCGCTATACAACCGGAAAAGAAACCGGTGTCGTATGGAACGAAACAGCAGACTTCGAACTGCTCTACCCTTACGTCATGGCCGATTCCATCGGGGGAGACCTTTCCCTGCAAGAATATGCCTTCACGGGAGGATATTCGGGTCGAGCTGGAAAATTCACATGGGGTATCGAAGGGAGCTACCGTGCCGCACTGGAATATCGAAACCGGGATCCTCGTCCGAAGAACATCGTCTCGGACCTCGATTTTGCCGGCGGAGGTTCCGTGCGATTGGGTAAATATGTCGTGGGAATATCGGTCTTGGCACAAATATATAGCCAAGACAACACGCTCGACTTTTATGCCCCGCTGGGTAGCGCCTATATCTATACGATGACCGGACTGGGAACGACCTCGGTACGATTCGGGAAAGGCGATGTCACCGATACGAACTACAAGGGCTACGGTTACGGAGCCGGCATTCAACTGCTTCCCGCACAAGGAAGGAAGGGCATATACGCCGCAGCGAACTACCGCAAATATAGCGTGACCCAACATCTCGACGGGTACAACAACCTGCCTTTAACCGTACTCGACCGCACTCTGCTCGATATGACCGCCGGATATTCGACAAAGCAGGACATGCACACAGTCGGGATTCAAGTAAAAGGAGCACTCTATAACCGTAAAGGGACAGAGAACACCTTCGGCAGTGCCGCCGGCAATAATTACGACCAAATAGGCAGCACGACCCCATACACCTCCGACCAAATGAAAATACAAGGTGAATTACTGTACGGCATAGAGGCCGGGAAAAATTTTAAAGGGTACATTCGCCCCTATTACCTGTGGTTTCACACCGATATTCGTCAAAAAGAGAAAAAGCATAGGCTAAAAACCAACAGCAGCGAATATGGACTGAAAATAGATGCAAGCGGCATATTCGAAAAATCTCTACTATCTTTATCGGGAAACATAGGAATTCGAACCGGCGGCAACGGGGAATTGTCCATACCGACCGTACAGAAAGACTGCGTGCGTGAAATGCTGGAACATAATTTCGTCCTGTCGAAGGCCCGACGAACAAACTACGGAATAGCATTGGAATGGAGCCGAATATTCTCGGGCTGGGCTTTATCGGTCGCCGCCGACTGGCAGCAGAGCCATTACGAAAAGCACGGCACGGCCAACTATGCCGGAGTAAATATAGGATTTAACTTCTGACCGAAAAGAACAAACACATATAGCTTTTTATATGGAAACAATTATCAAATGCTCGAACCTCACCCATTACTACGGGTCGAGAAAAATATACGAAGACCTCAACTTCGAAGTCCCCAAAGGGAGGATTTTGGGGTTGCTGGGGAAAAACGGCACAGGGAAAACGACCACGATCAATATTTTAATGGGTTACTTGAAACCCCGCTCGGGCGAATGCCGTATCTTCGGAGAAGACATACAGCGAATGCAGCCGGTGACCCGCGAGCGTATCGCCCTGCTCATCGAGAACCATGTGCAATACACGTTCATGAATATCGAACAGATAGAGCGATTTTACTCGGCTTTTTATCCGAAATGGAACAAAGAGGCCTATTATGAACTCATGCGCAAACTGAAAGTCGCGCCGAAACAAAAAATCTCCCGCATGTCGTGCGGACAAAGATCGCAGGTGGCTTTGGGTCTCATTCTCGCCCAAAACGCCGATTTGCTAGTACTCGACGATTTCTCGATAGGACTCGACCCCGGCTACCGCCGACTCTTCACAGAATATCTGCGCGAATACGCCAAAGCCGAAGAAAAGACCATCTTCCTTACCTCGCACATCATACAGGACATGGAACGGCTGGTCGACGACTGTATCATCATGGATTACGGCCGCATATTGATTCAGAAGCCTGTAAAGGAATTGCTCGACACCTTCACACGCTATACCTTCAAAACATCGTCGCCCGACAAGCTCCCCCACGCCCCGTCGTTATACAGCACGGCGGCCATACGGGATTCTGCCGAGACCTACTCGTTCGAAAACGAAGAACGTATCAAACAGATATTGCAAGAGCAATCGATACCCTATACCGATTTCAAATCCGAGAAAATGAATCTGGAAGACGTTTTCATCGGATTGACCGGAAAATACTAATCCTTTTATCATCGGAATTATGAATAAAGCTATATTTTTCAAAGAGTGGATCAAAACCCGGGGACTGTTTTTCATTACCCTGCTAGTATCGCTTTGTTTCGCCGGATACGTCATGATGCGCATCAACCGGGTCATCACTTTCAAGGGGGCCGACCACCTGTGGGCCATCTTGTTGAGCCGGGATACCGTGTTTATCGAGTTGCTACAATACCTGCCGCTCATCATAGGCGCACTGTTCGCCTCGTCGCAGTTTATTCCCGAAATGACGCAGAAACGGCTGAAACTGACTTTACACCTTCCCTATCCCCAGCAACGCATGATTCTATTGATGTTGCTGGCGGGAGTCGCGCAAATCAGCATCGTCTTTCTGTTGCAAGCCGCTTCCTTGTGGATTTACCTGCAACAACATATCGCCTGCGAAATGGTCGCACGCATATTGCTGACAGCGGCTCCGTGGTATATCTGCGGTTATACCGCCTACCTGATGACAGCGTGGATATGCCTCGAACCGACGTGGAAGCTGCGCATCGTCAATCTGCTGATCGCCGCAGGTATCGTGCGAATCTTTTTCCTGCTCGACAAACCGGAAGCCTATAATTCGTTTCTGCCGACGCTTATTATTTTCACCATTCTGTGCGCATCGCTTTCTATCCGGTCGGTTGTCCGATTCAAAGAAGGTTGCCAAGACTAATTTCAAAAACGGTATACTACAATGAAAAAATTCAGCAAAATATTTTTCTACCTGACGGCTGTCGTCCTATTGTCGTGGTTATTGCCGTGGCTTTTGCAATTCGCAGCCTCCAAACCGGGAAACGATCCTTTCACGTTGTACAGTTGCGTAACCAAACGGTTCGCATACATACAATCGAGCAAGGATAACGGGGTAAAACGCTACGACGCGAACGGAACGGAATATACGGTAGCACAATTCGACTCCATATTGCCTACCTTTTATTACAGACAGCTGTTCTCGAAAGACCGGCTGCCCGACACAATCAACGGGAAAGAGGTGACCCCGAAAATCATCGCTCACGGAAATTTCACATTCAAGCAGTCTGCCCGCGATGTGAATGTGACGAAGCCCGCATTGAACATGATTATGGAATCGATGCCGGACCGGATCGACCTCGAAAACCCCATCGAAGCATTCCGCACAACCGATCGTATCACTTTCATCGATATGCGGGACAACACGGTCAACGAAAAAAAATCGGCTTTATTCGACAAAGTCATGAAACAAAAAGGGTTTGAATTTCCCGTGCGAACCTTGTCGGGAAACCCGACGAACCGGAAAGAGTATGACGAGGGTTATCTGATGGTAGACAACAACCACCGGGTATTCCATGTGAAACAAACCAAAGGACTGCCCTACGTGCGTGAAACAGGTGTGGCTCCCGAATTGGGTATCGAGCATGTAGCCATCACCGAATTCAGCAACCGCAAAACTCTGGGATTGTTAACGGACAAAGATAACAACCTATATGTATTGAATCGGGATTACACGTTGCACAAATTGCCGATAGACAAATACGACCCCAAGACCAACACCCTGACCATCATGGGCGATATCTTCTACTGGACCCTAAAAATAAGCGACGAAAGAGGCGTGACCACATACGCCGTCGACGCTGACAGTTATGCTTTCGCCGACAGCCTGCGCTATGACTACCCGGAGACTGCTCTCGACAAATGGTCGAAATATATTTTCCCGTTCGAACTGTCGTTCACATCTTACGACGACCAATGGGTAAAACCGCGTGTGAGCATGGGATCGTGCTGGGTACTGATTTTGAACTTCGTTTTGGCCGCTTTGCTTTATTTTACAGCATGTAAAGGTAGCACATGTAGCCGCCGTCAAAAATTCATAACGACCGTAGCGACAATGATATTGGGCATATATCTGTTTATTCCGCTACTGGTTTGCAAACGGGCATAACCCGACGATTCGTTTATAAAATATTTGCTATCTTTGTCATAACAAAAATAAAGAAAAGATTTACAAACATTTAAACTACAACAATATGAAAAAATCCATTTTTATCCTTGCAGCCGTCGCCTTGCTCGCTATGGTGAGCTGCAACAACAAAGCTAAGGAGAATCAGAATCAAGAAAGCGCCGCAACAGTGGCTCTGAGCGTAGACGACATTTTAGCCGAAGGGGACAGCCTCGTGGGAAAAACCGTTACCGTAGAGGGTGTGTGCACCCATATCTGTAAACACGGCGGCAAGAAACTCTTCATGATGGGAACCGACGACACCAAAATGTTGCGTGCAGAGGCTTGCGAACTGGGCAGCTTCCCCGCTGAGGTTGTGAACAGCCTGGTATCGGTGACGGGAACTCTCGAAGAAGACCGTATCGATGAAGCTACCATACAGAGAATGGAAGAACAGTACAAAAATCAAAGCGGAGAGAAACACGGTGACGGAGAAGCCGGATGCGAAAGTGAAAAGAAAGCTGCCGGACAAGCCGACATCAATACATTCGAAGGTCGCATACAGAACTTCCGCGAACGCCTTGCCAAAGCCAAAGAAGCCGGTAAAGACTATTTCGTGATGTCGTATCACATCAATACGACCAGCTACGAAATTAAAAATTAACTCATAGAAACCGAACATGTCGAAAGAAAAACGTATATCGGGGAAATTCAGAAAATGGTGTCACATTCTGCATAGGGATCTTTCGTTCTTTTTTGCAGGGGTCATTCTCATTTATGCTTTCTCTGGCATCATGCTGAACCACAAACGCGACTTTAACTCCGATTACAGTATCACACAGAAAGAATACCGAATCGCAGGGAATTTTCCGAAAGCGAAAGCAGACTTTTCCAAAGCGTACGTGCTCGATTTGCTCGATGACTTGGGTGAGCGGAATAACTATACCCAACATTATTTCCCGAAAGAGAACACCATGAAGGTGTTTATCAAAGGCGGCTCGTCGCTGACGGTGAACACCGAGACGGGGGAGGCTTATTACGAATCGGTGAAAAAACGCCCTATATTGAGCAGTTTCAACCGATTGCACTACAACCCGAACCGGAACTGGACGATCTTCTCGGACATTTTTGCCGTGTCGCTCATCGTCATCACCCTCACGGGGCTTGTCATGCTTAAAGGGCGTAAAGGCTTCTGGGGACGGGGCGGTATAGAATTTGCCGCAGGCATACTCATTCCTCTGGCGTTCATTTTACTGTAAGACCGTTCGATTGCCATACGAAGATTCCGTGAAGGGATGCCGCCTTTCACGGAATTTTTGTATGATAAGAATTTCTAATAATCTGAAAAATAGCACCCCGAGAAACAGATTCATGCTGTAAAGCGAGTATCTTTGTAGCCTATCGTGGAACAGACCGTATCTATTTCTGCTTCCTCGCCCACAGGCCGGCCCTTTCCTATGATGAAGTATACAGCCTGTGATGTCGCAAGGTGCGGCAAGAGGGAAAAAATCGGCGATATTCGCTCTCTTGTCAGTATGATGCAGCCACGATTTTCATTTATTTCCAATTTATAAAACCATAAAGATATGAGAATAAAACATGTAATAGGAATAGCCTTCACCTGCATGGTGTTCATCTTTTCGTGCCAAGCCCAAAGCTCCACCGAGAGTCATGCAGGAAAAAACAAGCAAGAACAGAAAATCAAGCCCCGCCACTTGACCAAAGCGGAATTTCTCTCGAAAGTGGCGAACTATGAGAAAACGCCCGACAAGTGGGAGTACTTGGGCTCGAAACCTTGCATTATCGATTTTTACGCTACATGGTGCGGTCCTTGCCGAAAGTTGGCTCCGATATTGGAGGAGATTGCCGGAGAATATGCCGGGAAAATCGATGTCTATAAAATAGATGTGGATAAAGAACCTGAGCTTGCCGCCGCCTTCGGTGTACAGAGTATCCCTACATTACTCTTTTGTCCGATGAAGAATCAACCGCAAATCGCCGCCGGATTCATGGATAAAGCCACCTTACAGAAGGCTATCAAAGAGGTACTGCTCGTAAAATAACAACTCGCCGAAAGTTATCGATATTCAACTCACCCGGCTCTACGTGACATCACACTCTACGTTTTGTCTTATAAAAACATAGGGGTGGAAGATGATGTTTTGATATGTTTCCCCTGCTAGGGATATTTCTTTAACCCCTCCGTCACTGCGTGACACCTCCCCTATATTTTGTATGGCAAAACACCCCGTAATGCCACGGGACACGGCAGGGGGAGAGGATTGAAACGTTACTTTGAGTGGCCACCCATTCCGGCTCCGCATAACATCTCCCCTATCGAATTTCACTGACCTCATTCGGGACGAATAAAGTTCACAAAGTTCAGTAAAAAACACACACGAGCGGTTCGGTAGGATAAAAAAGCCGAACATACAACAACCCATATCGCACAAAGAGAGAATATCAAGTGAGAAATACCGCGCCTCATTACATTCCAACAAAAAAGTTTCATTCGTAAAGAGTTATGAATGAAACTTTTATTATATTTATAGCCAAATACAGTTAAGAGAAAACGATAGAATATATCTTATATGAAATATTACATTGAACTTTTTACCTTATTGTTATTTGTCGGATGTATACCAAATAGATGCTATACAATCTATCAAATCGATAACGGTGAAGACTATCTACAAGACGGAATGCGCCGCATTGCAGACAGGCAAGGGCGTATAGGGTATGTAAATGAAAAGGGTGCAATTATCATTAAACCTCAATTTGCTTTTGGTTTTCCTTTTAAAGACGGACGTGCAAAGGTTACAAATAGAGGAGAAAAAAAAGTAGTACCAAATTCAAAAGGAGAATATCATTATTGGGAAAGTGATAAATGGTTCTATATAGACAAGAGGGGAGCATCACTTCCTCAATTTAGCGTTATGGAATGGATCCCGACGCAAGTTGTAGATGATAAAGAAAATAGACAATATCGGATTGGTTTTATAGGATTGGCCAGATGGTTCTATTTACCTTATGACAACTCTAACGATTGGATAATAGTAAAGATAAAGGAGGCCATCGAAAATATTTCGATGATAGAAGTCACACTGTTAAACACAAATACCATTATTGACGTTCAACACAGCTATAAAGAATGGCCAAACAGCCTTCTTATAAATAATCCCTCACTATAAGAAATCACTGTAATTTTTATTCTTTTTTGTCTTATAAAAACTAAGGATAAAGAGAGGTCTTATCTTCGCTTCATACCCCCTCGTCCTGCACCTCCCCCTATCTTATCTGCGATGAGCAGAGGGAGAGTATTAAAATGTCACTTTGAATGGCCTTTCTGTGCTTTCTTTTTGCTTTGTGAGTACTTTCTATTCCTTTACAGAAACATAGGGAGAGAGTGTGTGATGCTTTGATATGCCTCCTCTGCTAAGGATATTTTTTAACCCCTCCGTCCAGAGGACACCTCCCCTATATTTTGCTATGCAAAACACAGAGGAGGAAAGTAATACTTTCCTGTGTATCGTGTTTGTTCTTCTCCCCCCTATTGCTGGGCGACACCCCGTAATACTACGGGACTCGGCAGGGAGGAGGTTCAAAATACCATTCCAATAGTGTCACACCAATCCATCTCTGTTTTAAGAGAGGAGGGTGAATATCCGGCGCTACATAGGTACGAGAGAGAAAAGAAAAGTATTTTTTACCATTCGGAGATATATAGGTAAAAAAAATAAGCGAACGTATCAAAAACGACATAGCGAACGTTTCTTATTCTTCGTCTCCCCACAAACGGAGGGCAATGCGCGCACAGCCTTCGGCATCGGCAAGTGCATAGTGATGGCGGTCGAAGGGAATACCCAAATAGGCACAAACCGTGGGTAGCCGGTAATTGGCAATGGACGTGCGGGGAATAACCCGACGCGCCTGTCGGAGGGTACAGAGAAATGTCCCGTAGGTATAATCGATGCCATACATGCGACAGGCAGCCCGAAGCACCCGTTCGTCGAAAGCCTTGTTATGGGCGACGAAAGGTAGCCCCTCGACCCACGGAACGATTTCGCTCCATACCGCGTCGAACGTGGGAGCCCCGCAGGTATCGGCCGGATAGATGCCGTGTACTTGTTCGGAAAAACGGCGGATATAGTAATCGGGTTCGGGACAAACCAACCGATGCATGCGTTGCGTTATTTCCCCGCCACGAACGACCACAAGCCCCACGGAACAAATACTCGTAGGCTCGTAATTGGCGGTTTCGAAATCTATGGCGACAAAATTTTTCATGCGATTATTCTTCGGGTAAAGATACGGAAAAAACAAGATTATCGCATTATCGAAATTTCTTCCTGCAAATTTTGTCATGCATGAGATATGACCTACCTTTGAAGCAGGAAACGGATTTGCCCTATTCCTACTCCCTAATTTAAGAAAAACGAATATGAAAATAGGTATTATCGTAGCCATGCAAAGCGAATTGGAATGCGTTCGCTGTTTACTCGAAAATCCTCGGGAAGAGCAGCACGGTTCGTCTCTGTTCATTATCGGCACGAATGGGAAACATGAACTGATTCTGACACAAAGCGGAATAGGGAAAGTATCGTCGGCCATACGGACTTACGAACTGATAGACCGATATGCTCCCGACTGCATACTGAACACCGGTGTCGCCGGAGGTATAGACCGGTCGATGCATGTCATGGATATAGTGGTGGGCAGCGAAATCGTTTACCACGACGTTTGGTGCGGAGAAGACTGTGCATGGGGGCAGATAGACGGACTTCCCGCCCGGTTCCACAGCGACCCGGCATTGGTGGAAAAAGCTTTGAAAGTATCGACCGACTTGTCTCTCTATAAGGGATTGGTTTGCAGCGGCGACCGTTTTATCACCGATCCGGCGGAACTTTCGCAAATCAAAGGACTTTTCCCCGAGGGCATGGCCGTAGATATGGAATCGGGGTCTATCGCACAAGTATGTTACTTACGTCACGTTCCTTTCCTGAGCTTCCGTATCATTAGCGATACACCGGGTGTCGACGGCCATATAGACCAGTATAACAATTTCTGGGAAAATGCGCCTCATCGTTCTTTCGAGATTTTAACCCAACTCATCAATGTGTTGTAAAACGAAAAAACAATCGATATGAAAAAGATACCGAGCTTTACCATCGACCATATCCATTTATTACGTGGCATTTACGTTTCCCGTAAAGATTATTTGGGCGACCACGTCGTAACGACTTTCGATATTCGAATGAAAGAACCCAACCGGGAACCGGCCATCGGTTACGGTGCGTTGCACACGATCGAACACTTAGCCGCCACATTTTTGCGTAACCACCCGGTATGGGGCGACAAAATCGTATTCTGGGGCCCAATGGGGTGCTGTACAGGAAATTATTTCCTAATGCAGGGTGACCTCGAATCGAAAGACATTGTAGAACTAATGCGGGAGACATTCCGATTTATCCGCGACTTCGACGGCGAAGTGCCGGGAGCCGCTCCACGCGACTGCGGAAATTATCTGCTGCACGACCTGCCTATGGCTCGATGGGAGGCAGACAAATATCTGCGCGAGGTTCTCGATGTTATCGAAGAAAAGAACTTGGTTTATCCTACTATCGAAAAATAGTGGGGAGATTGTAGAATTTAACCCCCTCGCCCTTCGGGCACTCCCCCTATCTCATCTACGATGAGCAGGGGGAGAGGATTAAAAGCGACACTTCGATCGGCCTTTTGTGCTTTCTTTTTGCTTT
>ERZ827101.552-NODE-552-length-58689-cov-5.886397_pt1 | contig 58689 bp, 58 predicted proteins | sample MGYA00519869_ERZ827101 | MGnify/ENA primary metagenome ERZ827101 (study PRJEB31778, sample SAMEA3449256) | human gut metagenome | biome: human gut; feature: human-associated habitat; material: faeces | place: United Kingdom | collected 2010/2012 ...
ATAGATCACCTTTTTGGTTCGTGAATTCAAATATATATTTTTAATAGTTAAATTATTTCTAACAAGAATTCCTTTTATTACTTTAATTTTATAACTATATGAATATATATCACTTGGCAGCTCCCCCTCTAAATTCGAGCAATCCGAGAAAGTACCATCGAAATTTATAACTTCTTTATTATTTTCAAATAGCTTTCCAGAAGGTTTTCCATTTAAATTCGTTCCTGCAAATGTATATCTAAAATTAGTAACTTTTCCACAATTCGCAAATAAATCCTGTGGAATGCTTCCTGTAAAACCTGACGCCCAATTGAATGTGTTTGCCATAGTTATAACATTATTAGCATATTTAAACATATCTTTAGGTATATTGCCCGTCATTTTTTCGCATTTATAAAATAACAATCTGAAACTTTCTACATCGCTAAAGCTATTTCTCGATGGCAAAGGTATTGTTCCTTTCAAATTAGAACATTCTGAAAAATCATAATGTTTTGCTTTTATAACACCCCATTGTATCAATTTAGTTATTTTTAATTTACTTTCACTAACAAAGTTAAATCCAAAGCCTTCACATTTTCCATTAATCTTGACAGTATATGTTCCTGATTCACTATATGTATGTTTTCTATTTTCGTCGTTATAACTCTTTACATTAACTATCGTACCATCTCCATAATCCACCCTAAAATCGTAACTAAACTCCGTTTCTTTTTCTCCTCTTTCTTCATCATATTCCTGTTTTTCATAAATAGGCAATACTATTGTATCTCCACTGTTAACGGTCCATTCTGTAATAAAATCTTTTAATTCTTTATTTTCTGGTAAATCATCATTTTTTATATAATTTTCTCCATTAACACTCATTAGTTCCTGCAAATCTTCCATTCTCATTTTCTCTTCCTTAGATGATATTTCGGTTTTCTCTTTTGCATTTTTTGCTCTGACTAAAATTCCGGTCTTCTCCTGTAATTATACTTATACTTATCCCGTGCTAAAATTAGTAAAACAATAACACTTACTACTAACGCAATCAGTGTAATACCATTTACTCCACCAAATTTATCACATTTTTTCATAAAAAATTCATTCCTTTCTTTTGTTCAAGTGTCTTTTTATAACCTTATGGTTATATTTAATATAAAGTATATCCAATTAGTTATAAAATGTCAATAATAATTTATAAAAAAGGAACAAAATATTATGAAATATGAAAGAGTAAAAGAACTAAGAATTGATAACGACTATACACAAGAATATATAGCTGCCAAAACTAAAATGAAACAACCTCAATATGCCAGATACGAAAGTGGCAATCGAGATTTTCCAGTAGATATATTAATCAAATTAGCTAAAATTTATAATACTTCTTTAGATTACATTGTTGGATTAACTGATGAAAGAAATCCTTATCCTAGAAAATCCAAAAAATAAAAAATCGGTATAATAACTAATACCGATTTTTTATTTTAATCTAGCTCGCTAGCACAATAAACACTATACCCCTCAATAGCATAACTTGCGTCTAATCCTTTCATATAAACTTCTCTATCATTAATTTTATCTGTCAAAGCACCTTTTAGCAGCTCCTTTATCTCTAAATCTTTAATTGGACTACGTTCCATAGCTAGCAAATAATCTTGTTTATCAATTTTACTCCAATCAACACAAATTCCAATTTGCTTCTTCAAAATACAATCCAACCATATTCTTGAGCTCCTACCATTTCCTTCTCTAAACGGATGAGCCACATTCATTTCAACATATTTTTCAACTATCTGCTCAAATGTTTCTTGTGGCATTTTATCTATTTTTTCCAAAGCTTCTTTTAGATACATTGCAGATGCAAATCTAAAGTTTCCCTTAGCAATATTTTCGTTTCTGATTTTTCCAGCAAACTCATAAACATCTTCAAATAAAAATTTGTGTATTTGAGATAAACCTTTAAATGTTCCAACTTCAAATGTATCTAATATACCCTCTTTAAATAATTTAGCTGCTTTTATTTTTGTAATTCTTTCCTCTTCTCTATCTAATTCATATTGATTTTCAATATTTAATTTATTTTTTAACATAAATTTTCTCCTATACTTCAAGTATTAATCTAAGTTACTTATATCATCTTTTCTACATTTTGTAAATAACTGTACTTAAACAATTTCAAAATCTACCTGTCTAAGCTCCTTACTTGCATCCTTAACTCTAATTTTAACAATATCACCAATCTTAAAAGTTTTTTTACTATTTTCCCCAACTAAAATCTTTCTATCTTGGTCATAAATAAAATACTCATTTCCCATATCTCTAAAGCCAACTAAGCCCTCAACAGTATTTTCCAATTCAACAAACATACCAAAAGAAGTAATGCTAGATACAACACCTTCATATTCTTCTCCAATATGTTTTTCCATAAATTCTGCTTTCTTAATTTTATCTGCTTCTCTTTCTGTTTTAGTTGCAATCTTCTCCCTTTCCGAAGAATTAATTGCTGCTTGATTTGCAAGGACCTTATACTTTTCTAAAAACTCGTTATCCACATCATATCCACAATCTAGGTAATGTGAAATAACTCTGTGTATAAATAAATCTGGATATCTTCTAATAGGCGATGTAAAGTGGCAATAATATTTGCTTGCAATACCAAAATGTCCCATATTTTCATCACTATATCTTGCAAGTTTTAAAGTTCTAAGTAATAAATTTGATACAACTCTTTCTTCTTCTTTTCCTTTTACCTCATCTAAAACCATTGCAAATGCTTTTGAATGAATTTTGTCTTTGTTTGCTTTTATTTTTAAGTTCATATTATATAAAAATTTATTAGCTTCTTTTATTTTATCAATATCTGGCTCTTCGTGTATTCTGTATATAAAAGGTGCATTTAACCAGTAGAATTTTTCAGCTATTGTTTCATTTGCTGTAAGCATAAATTGCTCTATTATTTCATTTGAAAAATGTGTTTCATATTTATGAACATCAATTGCCCATCCGTCTTGATCTAGCTCGATTTTACTTTCTGGTAAATCTAAATTAATATATCCTTTTTCTAGTCTTCTTGCTTTTATAATATTTGCAAGCTCTGCCATTAATTCAAATTCTGGAATATATTTTTCATATCTTTTTAGAACTTTTTCATCAGATTTGTCCAATATTTTTTGAACATCGTTATAGTTCATTCTTTCTGTAACTCTTATTAATCCTTTATATACCTTAGAATCAACTACTTCTCCTTTATTGTTTATAACCATTGAACAACTTAATGTAAACCTATCTTCATTCATATTAAGACTGCAAATTCCATTTGATAGTTCTCTTGGAAGCATAGGTATAACTCTTCCTAACATATAAATGCTTGTTCCTCTTAAATATGCTTCTTTATCTAAAAGAGAATCTGGCTTTACATATTCACTCACATCTGCTATATGAACTTCTAACAAATAATTTCCATCTTGCAATTTTTCTACTCTAACTGCATCATCTAAGTCCTTGGCATCTTCTCCATCTATTGTAAAAATTTCTTTATCTCTTAAATCTACTCTGCCATTTATTTTATTTTTATCTATCTTGTCGCCTTTACTTTTAGCCTCATTTACAACTTCCTCTGGAAAAACCGATGGTAAACCATATTCTTTTATTAAGGATAACATATCAACTCCTGCTTCATTTGGTCTACCTAAAACTTCTAAAACTTTTCCTTCTGCGTGCTTATTTCCCTCAGGATATTTTGTAATTTCCACTAAAACTTTGTGTCTATTTCTTGCTTTTCCCATATTTGATTTAGATATAAATATATCTGTTCCGAAACTTTTATCATCTGGAACTACAAAGCCAAAATTTTTATTAAATTCAAATGTTCCGACAACCGTATTTTTAGCGTGTTCTACTACTTTTATAACTTTTCCTTCTTGGCTTTTATTTTTATTTCCTTCATCTATAATTTCAATTATTACTTTATCTCCATTAAATGCTTTATTTGAATTTTGTTTTGAAATATATATTTCATCTTCTTCTCCATCTATTTTTACAAATCCAAATCCTTTGCTATTTCTTCTATATATTCCCTCTAAAATTTTCTCATCATTTATTCTATATCTATTTTTTCTGTTTTTTACTATTTTTAGGTCTGCTTCTAATTTATTTAATACTTCTATTAATTCATTATATCTGTCTTTTGAAATATTTAAGACCATTGCCATTTCTTTTGCTTTCATTGGCACATAATCTTCATCTTTCATAAAGTTTAAAATCATCTCTTCTTTTTCATTCATAAAATTTCTCCATTTCTTGTGTTTATTGTTACACTATTTATGATTTTTATTTATTTTACTACATTTTTTTGCAAAAATAAACAATTTTCTTTGATTTTGTGTTATACTAAGTATTATTATATAAAAAGGTGGTATTCATATGGATTTATTAAAGAAAAAAATATTAGAAGAAGGAATTGCTTTAAATGAAAATATTTTAAAAGTTGATAGTTTTTTGAACCATCAAGTTGATACAAATTTAATGACTGAAATCGGAAAATGTTTTGCTAATTATTTTAAAGATAAAAATATCACAAAAGTTGTAACTATAGAAAGTTCAGGGATTGCTCCTGCTTTTGCAACTGCAAATATTTTGAATGTTCCTATGGTTATTTTTAAGAAACAACATTCAAGTATTTTAAATAGAGATGTTTATGAAACAACTGTCCATTCTTATACTAAGAATTCTGATTATATTTTAACTGCTTCTAAAAATTTTTTACATGAAAATGACAATATTTTAATTATTGATGATTTTTTGGCTAATGGCGAAGCTGTTTTAGGTACTTCTAGAATTTTGAGTATGGCTAATTGTAATGTTAAAGGCGTTGGAATTGTTATTGAGAAGGCTTTTCAGCCTGGGCATGATAAATTAGTTAATAGCGGATTTGATGTTTATTCTTTGGCTAGAGTTAGTAAATTGGGGAAAAATTTAATTGAGTTTGTAGATTAAAACCAAAGAAACCACTGCTAAGTGGTTTCTTTCTTTGGCTATTTGGTAGGTGTGCCAAATCCTACATCTCTTTTGACCTATTTATTAGTAGGTGTGTGGAGGGCACAATTGTCCACTTCAAATAACCCTTCTTATTGTATGTTAATTATATCACTTTAATTCAGTTTTGTCTAGAAATTTTTAAATATTATATTTCCTCTATTTTTGATTGTTTGTTTCCATGTTCTTTCATTTAGCTTCATCAATGTCAAGATTGAGTTTTTAGGATGTTCTTTATCTTCTGCTATAGCAATTTTTATTACAACTCTTCCATTTTTTTCAATCTCATTTATTCTTTTTAATAATATAATAGTATCCTCATTTCTATTATCACTTAATATTAAATCTGGACTCTCTATAATATTTTTTAGATAAGGTTTTAACTCCATATATTCGTCAAAATGTTTTATTAATATATGTTCATTCAATCTTTCATCCGTTAATATCACTTCACTAGTTATTGCCTTTTCTCTGTATTCTCCTATATTTTCCAAATTAAGTTCTCCAATATACTGCACTTAACATACCTCATTTATTTATATTTTACCCAAACAATCCGCGTTTCTTCACAGGTGGTTGCTCATTCATAGTTTTAGCAAGTTCAACCATAAGTTCTCTTTGCTCCTTAGTAAGTTTTCTAGGAGTTTGAACAACAACTCTAAAAATAAAATTACCTTGAGCAGTAGAATTTAAGCTCTTAAATCCTTTCGCACGGATAGTAAATTGCGTACCAGTTTGAGTGCCATCAGGCATTCTATAAATCTCTTTAGTTCCATCTACCATTGGAATTTCAAGTTCTGCACCTAATGTTGCTTGTGTAATTGTAACAGGAATATCGCAATATACATTATTTCCATCTCTCTTATAAATACTACTTTTTCTAACCCTAACAGTTATGTATAAATCTCCTGCAGGTCCACCTTTTGTTCCCGGATTTCCTTGACCTCTTAATACCACTGTTTGGTTATCATTTATTCCTGCTGGAATTTTAACTTTAACCTTTGGCGTTTTTCTAACAGTTCCTTTTCCATGACAATGTTCACAAGGCTCTTTTATAATTTCACCTGTTCCCCTACATTCTGAGCAAGGTCTTGTAGTTTGAACTCTTCCTAATATTGTATTTTGGAAACTTGTTACATTACCTGTTCCATTACATGTTGGACATTTTATTGGACTTGTTCCTTTTTTGGCTCCTGTTCCATTACATTCTGTACAAGTCTCTTGTCTATTAACAATAATTTCCTTTTCTGTTCCTAAGAAAGACTCCTCAAAAGTTATTTCTATGCTTATATTTAAGTCCTCACCTTTTCGTGGTCCATTATTTCTTCTTGAATTTGTTCTTTGACCTCCAAATCCACCACCAAAGAATGATGAGAATATATCTCCCAAGTCTCCAAAATCGCCAAAATCTGATGATGTATATGAATAATATCCATTTCCACCACCAAATGGTCCTCCTGCTCCAAATCCTGCACCACTTGGATCTGCTGTTCCAAATTGGTCATACATTTTTCTTTTTTGTGGATTTGATAACACTTCATAAGCCTCATTTACTTCTTTAAATTTAGCTTCTGCTGCCTCTTTATTATCTGGATTTGCATCTGGATGATATTTTTTTGCCATCTTTCTATATGCTTTTTTTAGTTCGTCATCTGTTGCCGTTTTGCTTACACCTAGTATTTCATAATAATCCTTTTTCTCTGCCACCTTTTTCACCTCCAACTAATTTTTCGTCCTTTATCAAAGTTTGAGGTTGGACATTTTTGTTTCCAACCTCTTTTAACTTCTTTACAATTATTTATTGTCATCTTCTACTTTATAATCAGCATCATATACATTTCCATTATCATTTGCTTCATTTCCAGCATTTGGGTCTACACCTTCTGCTCCTTCTGCTCCTGCATTTGGATTTGCATTTTTATATAGTTGTTCACTCATTTCATAGAATACTTTTGTTAATTTTTCTGTTGCTTCTTTAATTGCTTCAGTATCGTTTGATTCTAAGGCTTTTTTAGTTGCTTCAATTTCATTTTCAATTTTAGCTTTTTCCTCTCCACTAACCTTGTCTCCAAGTTCATTTAGAGTTTTTTCACTATTATATACTAAGCTTTCAGCATTATTTTTAACTTCAATTTCGTCTTTTCTCTTTTTGTCTTCTTCAGCATGTGCTTCTGCATCCTTAACAGCTTTTTCGATATCTTCGTCTGTTAAGTTTGTTGATGCTGTAATTGCAACATTTTGACTGTTTCCTGTAGCCATATCTTTTGCTGATACGTGAACTATACCATTTGCATCTATATCAAATGTAACTTCTATTTGTGGTACTCCTCTTGGTGCTGCTGGAATTCCTGTTAATTGGAATCTTCCTAATGTTTTGTTATACGCTGCCATTTCACGTTCACCTTGTAATACGTGAACCTCAACTGATGTTTGACCATCTGCTGCTGTTGAGAATATTTGTGATTTTTTAGTTGGTATTGTTGTATTTCTTTCGATTAATTTTGTAAATACTCCACCATAAGTTTCAATTCCTAGTGATAGAGGTGTTACATCTAGTAATACTAAGTCTTTAACGTCTCCAGATAATACACCACCTTGAATAGCTGCACCAATTGCAACACATTCATCTGGGTTTATTCCCTTATCTGCATCTTTTCCAGTTATTTTCTTAACTGCTTCTTGAACTGCTGGAACTCTTGTAGATCCACCAACTAATAATACTTTGTGGATATCTTGAGCTGTTAATCCTGCATCTTTAAGTGCTTGGTTAACTGGTCCTGCAGTTGCATCTACTAAGTCTTTTATTAATTCTTCGAATTTTGATCTTGTAAGTGTTACATCTAAGTGTTTTGGACCTGTTGAATCAGCTGTGATAAATGGCAAATTGATATTTGTTTGTCCAACACCTGATAAGTCTTTTTTAGCTTTTTCAGCAGCTTCTTTTAATCTTTGCATTGCCATTTTATCTGTACTTAGGTCGATTCCATCAGATTTTTTGAATTCTGATACTAGGTAATCTATAATTTTTTGGTCGAAGTCGTCTCCTCCTAAGTGTGTGTTACCATTTGTTGCTAAAACTTCGAATACTCCATCACCAATATCTAGGATTGAAACATCGAATGTTCCTCCACCTAAGTCATATATTAATATTTTTTGGTCTTGTTCTTTATCCATTCCATAAGCTAATGCTGCTGCTGTTGGTTCATTTATAATTCTTAGAACTTCTAGTCCTGCTATTTTTCCTGCATCTTTTGTAGCTTGTCTTTGGCTATCGCTAAAGTATGCTGGAACTGTTATAACAGCTTGTGTTACTTTTTGTCCTAAATAGTTTTCTGCATCTGTTTTTAATTTTTGTAGTATCATTGCTGATATTTCTTGTGGAGAGAATGTATCTCCTTCTATTTTTACTTTTTCACTTGTTCCCATTTTTCTTTTTATTGATATTACTGTGTTGTCTGGGTTTGTAACAGCTTGACGTTTTGCAATTTGTCCAACTAGTCTTTCACCATTTTTTGAAAATGCAACTACTGATGGAGTTGTTCTATCTCCTTCTGCATTTGGTATTACTACTGGTTCTCCTCCTTCCATAACTGCTACACATGAGTTTGTTGTTCCTAAGTCAATTCCTATAATTTTTCCCATTATAATCTTCCTCCCTTTATATTTATTAATTATTAACTACCACCATTGAATGTCTTAATACCTTGCTTCCTAATTTGTATCCTTTTCTGTATTCTTGTACTATTTCTTGGCTTTGTTTACTTTCGTCTTGTACACTTCCTACAGCATCATGTAAACTTGGATCAAATATTTGTCCATCTGTTGGTATTTCTTCGACATTGTGTTTATTTAAAAATTCTTTGAATTGTTTTTCTACAAGTTGAACTCCTTGTTTGTATTGTTCATCTTTACTTTCTGCTTTTACCGCATTTTCTAAGTTGTCTATTGCAGGTAACATTCCTGTTATTATATCCCCTAAAACAGAATTATATAAGCTTTCTCTTTCTTTTTGACTTCTTTTTTTGAAGTTTTCAAATTCTGCTAGGACTCTTTTATATCTATCATTTAATTCATCGTATTCTTCATTTGAATGTAATACTTTTTCTTGCTTTTCTTTTACCTCTATATTTTCTACTTCTTCAGTATTTTCTTTTTCTGCCACTTTTATCCCTTCTTTCTTTTTTAGTGTTATTTTAGCACTCAAAAGTAAAGTTTGCTAAATTCTTGTATATAATATACTTTTTTTTAGCAGTTGTCAAGTATTTTTGCTAATTTTTTAATAAAAAATAAAGTCTTGCACAACACAAGACTTTATTCTTTATTTCCCTCATTCAATTTCTTACTAATATACTTCATAACCGAAATAACCTTAGAATAATCCATTCTCTTAGGACCAATAATACCAATAGTTCCCATATCTTTATTACCAATCTTATGTTTAAAAGTAACAACACTAAAATCCTTAAGTTGTTCCTTCTCATCTTCGCCACCAATATAAACATTAATATCCTCGGCAAAGCCTGAATTAAGCATATCTGCAATAAGTTCTTTTTCATCTAGAATATTCATAAAATTCTTAGCAACTTGAAGAGAATTAAATTCTGGCAAATCTAATTCCTTTCTAGCACCTTGAAGATGGATTTCATTTTCCTCAAATAGAACCTTTTTAATTTGAGTAATTATAGGTTTAATTACCCCAACCATTCCTTTCATCTCATTATATAAATATTCTTCTAAAGGTTGGTTTATAGTCTCAATTGGTTTACCTTTAAGTTTATTATTAAACATATAATTTATAGTTTCAACTTGTTTTTCATTAACATCCTCATCAAATTTTATAATAGTTTCTTTAACCATTCCTGTATCTGTCATAATAACTGCCAAAATCATTCTTGAACCTAATAAAACAAATTTTATTTCTTTAATTATTTGTTCATCTGTTTTAGGGCCTATTGTAACAGTAGTATAATGAGTTATTTCTGAAATAGTATTTGCTGTTATTTTAGTTAAATCTTCAATTTCATTAACTTTTGTTTCTAGTTTATCACTTATATATTTAACTTCTTCTAAGCTTATGTTATCATCTTTAAGTAATTCGTCAACATAGTATCTGTAACCTTTTGCTGATGGTACTCTTCCACTAGATGTATGCATTTTGTCAAGTAAGCCTTTTTTCTCAAGGTCTGCCATTTCATTTCTTATTGTTGCACTACTACATTCTAAGCCATATTTACTTATTAAAGCATTTGAGCTTACTGGCTCTGCAGTGTTAATATATTCTTCAACTATTGCTTGCAAAACCTTTTTCTTTCTATCATCTAGCATTTTTATTCCCCTCTTTTCTATTTAATCTCGTTTAATTTAATATTTTTTATTATGATATTTGAAAAATCATCATCTTCTTCCTCAAACTGCAACTTATTTATTTGTTTTGTTTTTTCTTCATTTATAGTTATTTCTGATAAATCAACTAAAATTTTATTTGATAAATTCATACCTAATGGTAATGTCATATTTTTATTATCAAAAAAGATTATGTTTGTAAATGCTATATTGTTTGTACCTTTGGGTAGCTTAATTTTATATAAGTATAAATTATCTACATTTTTCTCTTCTTTTAGGAACTCATTTAATTCTTTTTCAGAATCAAGTGAAACCGCTTCAAATGTATTAAATTCTAGTTCTTCTGAACTTGCTTTATATACATACATATCTTCTGATAACTGATTTTTCTTTATCGCACTTTTTATATCTTTTATTACTCTTTCTAAACTTCTTTTTAGCTCAATTCCTCTTGTTTCTTTTTTAACTCCAAGAATTTCAACTCTATCACGTGGTTGTTCTCTATGAGTTTTATTACCTATTGTTCTTTCTTTATTATTTGTTTGTCTAATCCTTCCAAAGATATTAAAAATATCATCATCATCTGTTTCTATGTCATCACCTTTTGCTCTAGCTAATTTTATCTTTTTTAGCTTTTCTGAAATCTCTTTATTTTCAGCTATTTTTAAGTTCATTCTGTTTAAAAGTGGTAAGACGTCTGTCGATGCAATATAGCTACTGTCTAATTCCGAATCTGTAAGTTTATTTCTTTGTGCTTTATCTGCTTCTATTCCAAAGTCCTCAAAATCATCTTCGTAATTAAATACTTTTTCTAGTTTTTTTACATTAAATTCTTCTTCTTCACCCTCATCTAATGTTGCAACAGCATCTTTGTTTGAGTATTTCCAGAATTCGAATATGCTTTTTTTATGTTTGTTTATTTCCTCTATATAACTGCTTGCATTTTCAATCTTCTTTTTTAAATTTTTATTTTTTAATTTAAGAGCATTTATATCCATTACTACCTTATTGGCCTCGTCTTCTTTTGCTTCAAGCTCCTTAAAACTTTGCTCTAATTCATATAAAGTATAATTTTTTTGCTCCATTTTAAATTTTTCTGGTTTATTTTTAGTTTTTCTTTCTACTTGCTCTTCTTTTTTGCTCTTTGCTTTTACAATTTTACTTGATGTTCCTTTTTTCCCACCAAATTTGAAGAAATATTTTACTTTTCCAAAGAAGGTTTTTTTACACTCTAAAAAAGTCGTTATTTGTTTTTCTTTTGCCATATATTCGTCTTCTAGAGCTTTTGATTCTTTTTTTAATACATCCAATTTAGCTTTAAGTTCATCTAAATCCTCTGTCACCTTGTTTTTTAAGCTAACAGATTTTAAATATTGTTGCATTATAAATTCTGGTAAAACTCTATATCTTATATTTGAATTATCTAAGTAGAATTCCAAACTTCCTTCCTCATTTATATTTGTTTCAAATTTATAATAACGAGGAAGTTCAGTTTGTAAAATGAATAATGCTTTTACTAGTTTATAGAATTTTGCAGCTTCTTTTGGGTTATCTAATTTTACTTTATACAAGGTTTTTATTTTATCAAAAAGTTCAGTCTCACCAACGATGTTTAAACTTACTTCCTCTTTTTTGTTCCAAACTTCATATATTGTAGGATAGTCTTTTGTAAATAGCCATAGATAATTTTCTAAATCTTTTATTTCTTCTTTTTTTAGAATTTCGCCTTCATAATCTACTAAACTTATAGGTACAAATATCTTTTCATTTTTCTTGTTTTCTATTTTCTTTTTCAAAACATAGAAAAATGTAGAATAGTCTGTATCTTCTATTGGTACTATCATAAAATATTTATTAGATATTTCTGAGTAATATATTTGCCATAAATAATTTCCTGTAAACTTTACCTTAAAAGGAATTTCTTTTGAAAGCATTTTTTGTTCTTCTTCTATTTCTTCAATTTGAGGAATACTTACCTTATTTATCATATTTAAGAATTCAGTAAAATTCATCAAATTTTCTTCATTTTTAGAATCTAAATAAAAACATAATGGCATTGCTTTTTCATACTTTTCTTTTATTGTGTTAATTCTATTTGTTGGTGAAAGTAGAATTTCAATATCATTTACATTTATAAATCTATATTGCTTATATTTTTTTTCATCATATCCTCTTAAAGTTCTAAAATTTATGTCAGAATATTCTTTTAATGATTTTGGTACCTTGTCTAAATCTAGTCCTATATATTCTAGCTTTTCTTTTACTTTAGAATCTAGCTCGTTCTTTTTCTTTCTAGGCAATTTACTACACCCTCTCTTTTAAGTCTTTTAATTTTTCATTTTACTTTTTATAAATTCAATTTCTTCTTCTGCATTTAGTCTCATAAATAAAGGTTCACCTTTTTCAATTACTTTTGTATCTTCTATTTTTTCATAATTATCAAGGCTTTCCCAAGTTTTTAATTCTGGATTTGTTATGCCTAGTTGATTAAACATTTTTTCTGATGTAGATTCCATAAATGGACTAATTAAAATTGCTATTCTTCTTAAATTTTCAATTAAGTGATATATACAAGCTTCAAGTTTTTCCTTGTTTTCTTCTTTTGCTAATACCCAAGGTGATGTTTCATCTATATATTTATTTGTTCTTGAAACTAAACTCCATATCTCCTGAAGTGAATTTGCAATCTCAAAATCCTCAAATGATTTTTCAAATTTTGATGTTACATTTTTTGCAAATTCTTCTAATTCTTTATCTACATCATTTTTGCATCCATTATATTTTGGAACAATTCCCCCAAAATATTTGTTACACATTGCAATTGTTCTATTTAATAAATTTCCTAAATCATTTGATAAGTCGAAATTGTATCTTTCTACAAATTCTTCTGGAGAAAATACTCCATCTGTTGAAACTGGCATTTCTCTAAGTAGAAAATAACGTGTTGCATCTAACCCATATCTATCAATTAATAATTCTGGATAGATTACATTTCCTTTTGATTTTGACATTTTTCCATCTTTCATCATTATCCAGTTATGTACAAATATTTGCTTTGGAAGTGGTAAATCTAATGCCATTAGGAATATTGGCCAATATATTAAATGGAATCTTGCTATATCTTTTCCAACTATATGTAAATTAGCTGGCCAGAATTTTTTGAATAGTTCATCATTATCTGATTCATATCCAAGTGCTGTTAAATAATTTGTTAGGGCATCTAACCATACATATATTACGTGTTTTGGGTCTTTTAATACTTTTATTCCCCAATCAAAAGTAGTACGAGTTACACATAAATCCTCTAATCCTGGTTTTATAAAGTTGTTTATCATTTCTGTTTTTCTGTAATCTGGCTTTATAAAATCTGGATGTTCTTCATAATATTTTAATAGTCTTGGTGCATATTTTTTCATATTAAAAAAGTAACATTCTTCTTTCATTAATTTTACTTCTCTTCCACAATCTGGGCATTTCCCATCTACTAATTGTGTTTTTGTGAAGTAACTTTCACAAGGTACACAATACCAACCTTCATATTCTCCTTTATAGATATCTCCTTGGTCCATTAATCTATCAAATATTTTTTGTACTACTTTTTCGTGTCTGCCTTCAGTTGTTCTTATAAAGTCATCATAATTTATATCCATTAATTTCCACAATTCTTTTGCTGCTTTTGCTGCTCCATCTACATATTCTTGTGGTTTCATATTTTGTTTTTTGGCTACTTCTTCTATTTTTTGTCCGTGTTCATCTGTTCCTGTAAGTAGGTATGTTTCATATCCTCTTAATTTTTTGTATCTTTTTATTGCGTCTGCTAAAACTGTTGTATAGGCTGTTCCTATATGAAATTTTCCGCTTGGGTAATATATTGGTGTTGTTAAATAATATGTTTTTTCCATAATCTCTCCTGCCTTTCTCCTCAAATATTTTACATTATAATATAATTTTGTAAAAATTTCAATCCTTTTTTCGGATTGGGGACGGTTCTTTTTCGGAAAAAGAACCGTCCCCAATACAAAAAATTACATTTTCTTTATAAATTTACAAACTACCACACTCATATCATCTTTAATCTTTCCAAAATTATTATCGACTGACTCATTTAAAATAATATCAGCAATCTTTTGTGGATTTGTGACTTCTATATCTTCTAAAAGGTATTTAACCCATAATTCTTTATTTTTATACTCAATATTAGAATCCAAAATTCCATCACTACACATAACAATAATGTCGTTATTTTCAATATCTTTATCAAAAACATCTGTACTTGCACTTTTTACTATTCCTGCAGGTAATGTAAGTGATTTTATTATTTGAATTTTTCTATTATTTTTTATATATGTAGGACAAGCCCCATTTTTTATAAATTCTATATTTCCTTTGTATAAATCTACTATTGCAATATCTAATGTTGCAAAAACATCATCTGCTACATTTAGTAAATTTGAATTTATTAAATCTACTGATGTGTTTCTTTCAAATCCAGAATTTAACAGTCTCTTAAGCATTGATGTAACAATTTGACTGCTTTTTCTTGCTTCTGGTCCAGAGCCCATTCCGTCACTAATTGCTATTAAGTATTTGCCATCTTTTAGCTTTGTTTGTATTATGCTATCCCCCGATACTGACATATTATCTTTTATTGCTATACTATGTCCAACATCTAATATGTATTTATCATCTGATATAAATGTATATTTAACTGCATTTTCGCCTTTTATTTCTTTTTCTTCTTGAATTACTACTTTTTCTTCTAATACTTTATTTAATATATTGATAATTATATTTTGAAAATCTTCATTTAAAGTTCTATTTTATATCTTTCATTTTCTTTTCTATTTATAGCAACATCTTGTACTAGAATTTCTTTTTGTTTTAATAGCAATATTATTTCTTCTTTTTTATCATTAAATAAATCATCTGATGATAATTCTTTTTCCATATTATCTGCTATTTCTGAAATTGCTTTTGATACCCCATTTAGCTGAGTTTCAAAGTTTCTTTTTTCTTCATTTAGTCTTTCTGACCATATAAAATTCATTTTGCTTATCCTAAATGCAGAATTTATTGCTTCCATCATTTTTTCTACATCTCTTGATGTTTTTTCATCATTTTTATCAAATCCTACAACATAATTATTGTTTCTTGCTAAAATTCTTAGTAAATCACTTTCTTTTATGAATTGTTTTTCCATAAGTTCTTTAAATATATCGTCTACTATTTTTCCGTCCACATCTTCTATTGTGTCATATAAAATATTGGTTTCCATATATTCTATATTATTTAGTAATTCTGTTATAAATTTTTGTTTATTTTTTTCTGTGATATCTTCCTCTGTAACTGCGGTTGCTGCAACATTTTTGTAGGTATCTGCCATTTCTTTTACAACTTTTGATACATTATTTAGTTTGCTTACTGTTTCTTTACTTCTATTTAACCCTCTATTTGTTCCAGCTGGTAAAAATTTGTCTTTTCCTATTATGTTTTCTATATTTAGATTGATATTTTTTGGAACCGCTAAAAGCGCAATTCCTGCAATTAATATTTCCTTAAATAATATTAAATTTTGGACCATTCCATTTGCAACATAAGAAAGCACTACATTTCCAAGTACAAATCCACAAATTACACCTATTTTTCCAAATCTGTTTAATATTCCTGCAATCATACCTGATATTGCATAAGCTGCAACTACTATTGGCTCATTGTTTGCAATTATTCCAAGTGTCACTCCTATTGTTGCTCCTGCCGTTGTTCCTATTAGGATTCCATTTTTCCATCCTAAGACTAAAACAATAAAAATTGATAACACATTTCTTACTGAAAATCCAAGTATACTAAAATTACCTAAACTACATAACGCAATTGATAATAGCAAACTTGTTCCTAATACTTCTTCTATTGAAAATGCCATTTTTTCATTATAACTTGTAATTACAGTAAGTGAATTTGCAAATATTTTATAAAAGATTACAGCTACAATTGACATTGATATTGCTGTTAATAAATCATATATTAAAAATTGTGTTATGAATATTTTTACAACACTTACTATTAAGCTTGAAAAAAATATTCTTCTGGATAACATTACTTTTTCATTTCGACTTGCATCATTGTATTTCGGCTCTCTTATGAAAAAGCTCGCAAAGAATATTAATAATGTAACAATTAAACTTATGGTTCCATTTAGCCCCGCTCCAATTCCATTTCCTATTAATGCTAAGCCTATTACTGCAATTATTGGGATTTCATTTGCTATACTTGCTCCTATTATTGCTAAACTAAATGGAGACATATTGTATCCCATATTTACCATTGATACCATAAATGTTACTATATATAAAATTATATACTTTTTTGAAATTACATTGGCTAATATATTTTTTTTGCCGTTTTCTTCTTTTGTTTTTTCTGTTTCAGTTATGTTTTGAAACACTTTTACCACCTCTTCTTTTTTTAATAACATTTTACTACTTGTCCTTTGGTTTTTTTGTCTTTTTTAGTATGCTAGTTAAAAAAAGTTTTCTACATATATTGCCTTTTTTATACTACCTTCCCTTTCTTCTTTCGTTATGTGTTTTTTATTTTATTATAGATTGTCGAAAAATACAATATTTTTTTGTAAAAAATAAAAATATCCTAGAAAGTTTTATTCTTGGATATTTTTTGTTTTGATTTGTATATAAGGTTATTTCCAAAGACCGATGCGGAAACCAATACCAAAGTCATTATAAGATGTATCATATGTAAAACGATGATTGGCTGAGCTATTCGATCCATTGTTACAATAGGAACCGCCACTTACGACACACGGACTACTATCATCAGAATTTTTTTCCAACGTCCATTCACCTAAATTTCCTGCTACGTCATATATATTAATTAATAAAAATTTTTCATATGCTCCTGTCGTCAGTAATACATCTGACGTTGATGTTTTTTTATATGGAAATACATTAAAATTATTTCCATAATCTATTGAATATTTTGCATTAATGTTGGTTATATTCCATAAATTATTATTGTAATTTCCTATATCGGTACTATCATTATTCAACGTTTTTTCTATTATTTCTCTAACGTTTTTCCTATTTGCTTCATTTGCCTTACTAACTGTCTTTTCCTCTATAAACTTTAACACCAAATCCCATTGTACCCCAAACATTAAACTACTTGTATAACTTCCTGAATTTATTTGTTCCGCTAATTTCTTTGCCTCTGTCCTTGTCACATAATTATATGGGTATAAATTTTGTTTTGATAACGGTACTTCAGTTACATTACCAGATTCTTTTCTATTTACTTCAATTCCTGCTTCATACCTCCCTACCCAAAAGCCACCATTTTGATATACACTTTTTAACATTTTTTGCTTTGCTATATTATAATCTTTTTCACTCTGATACCAATCTAATTTATTTGTCTCATTTAAGTCTCCACTTGCATCATACCATTTATCCTTATAGTTCGGTTCTTTTCTATAAATACCAGTATATGAATGTAAATCTGATTCTATCTTTCCATATTCTTCGTCTGAAAAATCTGTCACACTTAATCCTGCAGTTGAATATACTTCTGTCGTTTTAGGGACTTCCACCCAAACATACTCATTTCCATATCCATCAGTTATAACCAATCCATCATCAATAGAATCCTCTCCTTCAATTTTAGTCGGAACAAATCCTTCTGGTAATGTAATACCTTTATATGTTGTCTCATCTGTATTCATTAAAGCTTCCGCTTGTGCTAATTTTCTTTTTTCGTCTTTACTTGCTGTTTCTGTTTTTTCCTTTGCCTCTGTTGCTCTATTTAATATTCCATTCTGGCCTGTCAGCATACTTATACTAATACCGAGCCAAAATTAACAAAACAATTATCGTTACAACCAAAGCTATAAGCGTAATTCCACCTTTATTCTTAAAATTCATCTTTTCCCTCCGTCATTTAATTTATTCATTTTTTAAATTATTATACACCCAAAACTGATATCACATCCTGTAGTTTTATTTAATCATATTTCGCACGCATTTTCAATTCCTTTTTGCAATGTTATTCATTTGTTAATGTAATGTAATTTTTTCGTAACACTCGTAGTCTAGCTACATATATAGCTGCTTTTGTCGTTTTATGTCGAACGATTTTTCTTGACATTGTGGGCTTTCCGCCATATAATTTATAAAGATTTTTTCAAACTCGGTTAAATCTAAAAATCAAATTTATTTATATTTTATAATTATTCAAATATTAAATTTAAAAATTAAAGTAAAAATTGATAATAAAATTAATTGCGATATTGAAATGCAAGTCAGATGACATCGAGATTGTTATAATCGAACTATCCAAATTCAAAAAATATATGAATAATACAGCTTTAGCAGATTGGGTAAAATTTATTATTAATCTGAAAGTGATCGATATGAGTAATGAAGAAGTTAAAAAAGCAAAAGAAGTTTTAGACGAATTAAGTCAAGATGAACATGAAAGACGTTTAGCAGAACTACGTGAAAAGTATATTATGGATCAAAAAGCTACTGAAGCTGCTGGATATGATAAAGGCCTAGAACAAGGCTTAAAGCAAGGTTTTGAGCAAGGCATCGAGCAAGGCGAAAAAAATAAAACATTAGAACTTGCAAACAAAATGAAAGCACAAGGATTAGACTCTGATACAATTCACAAAATAACCGGCATTTCAATTGATGAAATAAATAAATTATAATTTTAATTAAACGAGTTTGAAAAATACCAACATATAAGACAAAGTAATTCTCTTATATGTTGGCATTTTTATAATTATCTTACCTTAAAAGCTCTACCATCATATTTATCAAAGAAATCCTTAATACTTCCATTTACTAATCTACTAAAAGATATACCTGTTTCATCTCTTAATCTAATTAATTCATCAAAAAATTCTTTTCTAAATAATATAGAACGATATATTGAATCTGTCTTATATGGTTTCTTATAAAATTTTATTTTACCTTTATGAAGTAACATTGTCTCTACACAAATATTTACTAACTTGCTTACAGATGTATCGTATATATTGTCACATAAATATTGTAATTTACAATATAAATCCTCATCTATATGTAAACTCCTTGTAACCATTTCATCTTTTCTATATAGTCTTTGTATTGGTTCCATATTGTACCTCCTGTTATACAATAATATATTAAAATTATATATAATTATTTCATCGAATTATACTAATTATTTTAGTACTATATTGTATAATTAGTGGTTCATATATATTTTTTATTTAAGAAAATTCCTTTTTCAGAAAATATCCTAAAATTTTGCATTGGGACCGTATCATTTTGCAAAAAGAAACGGTCCCAATGCAAAAAGAAACGATCTTTTCGCGAAAAGAACCGTCCCCAATCAGAAAAAAAGCACTAAACTTAATTAGTGCTCCTTTATTATTATTCAGTTACTGTTGTATTTTCTTTGTTATTATTTTCAGATTCTGTTTGATTATTTTCATTTTCAGCATTTTCGTTATTGGTTTCTGCATTTTCTGTATTAGTTGATTCATTTGCTTCTGAATTTGAAGTATTTTCTTCTACATTTTCAGTAGTGTTTTCTTTCTCATCATTTGCTTCTTCCTCTTGTGTAGTAGTAGCATTATTATTTGTTCCATTTGAAGCATTATCTGATTTATTCATCCAAACAATTCCTATAATTAATACTATTAAAATTACTACCATTGCTAAAATTTTTAATAATTCAATTTTTGTATCTTTGTCCATTTTCTCTTCCTCTTTCTTTTTATTTTTTTACAATTTTAGCATAAAGATTTTCCTTTGACAAGTATTAATTTTATATTTCACAAAATGTTCACATTGATTTTACTTATGCCTTCTTAAATATTTCCATTCCCATAATTAATGGAATTGTTCCTAAAAATAACATTCCTATATTTTCGATAGGTATTGTTGTGAGTCCAAAAAATCCTGCTGTTTCTGGTATTCTTACAATTATAGTTTGTATACACAAGGTTAATATTATTGAAATTATCAAAAATCTATTATTATTTCCAGATATCTTAAACATTGATATTCTTTCACTTCTACAATTAAAAATTTGAATATTTTCCAAAAAAACCATAAATGTTAACAAATATGACCTTACAAGAGTTATATCTAAATTTTTAATTCTATATAAATACACATAAAAAACAAATTCCAGCACAGACATAATAATCGCAGAAATTGTTATTTCTTTTATCATTAAATTATCAAATATTTTTTGTCTTTTGATTTTTTTATTTAACACATTTTCCTTATCTTCCTCAAATGCAAGTGCATCTCCTTGAATTCCATTTGTTATTAAATTAAGCCATAATAGTTGTATTGCAATTAATGGAATTGGAAGATTAAATATTATTGAAAGTACAAATAAAATTATTTCTGAAAAACCAGTTGATAACAGCAAATATATGACTTTTCTTATATTGTTATATGCCCTTCTTCCTTCTTCTACTCCTTTTACAATAGTAGAAAAGTTATCGTCTGTTATTATCATATTTCCTGTATCTTTTGCAATATCTGTTCCACTTCCCATCGCAACTCCAATATTTGCGGCCTTTAAAGCTGGAACATCATTTACTCCATCACCAGTAACAGCCACAAATTCATCATCTGCCTTTAAGTTATTTACAATCTCTAATTTTTCCATAGGCGTTACTCTTGAGTATATTTTATTAATACCTAATTTTTTTCCAATTGTTTCTGCTGTATTTTTCTGGTCGCCTGTTATCATAATCGTTTTTATTCCCGCATTTTCACACATTTGTACCGCTTCTTCCACATCTTCTCGTATTGGATCTATAAAGCCTACCAACCCTAAAAAAGTTAATCCTTTTATGTCATTTTCATTATATTCTTTCTTTATTTCTAAACTATTTTCATTAAGTTTTGCAACACCTATTACCCTAAATCCTTCTCCTGCTAATTGATTATTTTGATATAATATTTTTTGTTTATCAATTTTTTGATTTTCCCCATCAATATTCATATATTCACAAAAATCTAATATTCTTTCTGGTGCTCCTTTTACAGTAACTGTCATTTTATCTTTTTGTTTAAAAAACACTGCTGAATACTTTTGAGCAGGTTCATAGGCTATTCTGTATTCTGCTTTTGGTACATCATTTATAGATGCTTTTAATCCTAATGCTAAAAATGCTGTGTCTATTGCATCTCCTGAATGGCTCCACTTATGATTTTCCAATTTTAATGATGCTTCATTATTTATCATTCCCATTAAACCTAAGGTCTTAATTTCATTAGCCAAATTTCCCTCATACTTAATTTCACCAACATCATTGTATCCAATTCCTTTAATATATACTATTTTATTTGATGGAAAAATAATTTTCTTTGCTGTTTGTTCATTTGCAGTTAAAGTTCCTGTTTTGTCTGTTGCAATTACTGTACAACTTCCTAAACTCTCTACAGAATTTAACTTTTTTATTATAACATTTTTTCTTGCCATTTTGTTTGATGCTATTGATAAAACAATGGTCATTGCAATAGTAAGTCCCTCTGGAATGGCTGATATTGTAAGAGCTATAACTGCTGAAAATATTTCCGAAATCGCATAGTTTTTTAAATACAATATTATTGCTAGAATTATGGCTAAAATGATAAAACCTATACTTATCTGTCTAGAAAATTTGCTAAGTTTTATTTCCAAAGGAGATTTAGTATCTTCTGTTTGTAACACATTTTCAGCTACTTTACCAAATTCTGTATCTTTTCCAACACCAATAACTACACCTTTTCCTCTTCCATTTGTAACAACAGTTCCTGCAAATGCAATATTTAATCTTTCAGCTAATTCTGTATTTTTTGCTAAAACATCTGTCATTTTATTTTTAGGATTAGTTTCTCCGTGTTAAAATAGATTCATCAATACTTAAATTTTTACTTTCAATTAATCTTAAATCTGCTGGAATTTTACTTCCAGATTCTAAATCCACAATATCTCCGAACTACAACCTCTTCTGAGTTTATCTCTATTATATTTCCATTTCTTATTACTCTTGTTTTCATTTTTATCATATCTTGTAGCTTTTCCGCACTTTTCTTTGAATTCCATTCTTGGGTTGTTCCAATAATTGCATTTATTAATACTACAATCAAAATAAATATTGCATCAGCATAACTTTTTATAATAATAGAAAATATTGCTGCAACTATTAAAATTAATATAATTGGGCTTTTAAATTGCTGAAAAAAGATTTCTATTATACTTTTTTTCTTTCCCTTTGGTATCTCGTTTTTGCCATTTAATAATAACCTTTGTTCTGCTAGTTTTTGAGTAATTCCATCTTTACTTGAATTTGTCATTTTCAAAACTTCTTGAACTGTTTTATCCCACATAATGTTTCCTCTCCATTACATTTTTTTATATTATTTCCAAATTGCTTCTTTTTTATTAATAAATCTAATATTATATTTTGATAAATATTTTTAAACTTTTTGCAAAGTTTTATCAGTAATTTTTCCATTTTATATTATTATCATTGTAGAAAAGTCCCCCTAGCTATTTCTAACTAGGGGGATAAATGTAAAAAAAACAAAATTATTTACATTGTATCAATAGAAATCTTTTCTTGATTTCTTACAATATATGTTACATCCGCCCCAACAGCAATGCTTTTGTTTTCAATCTGAAGATTCAGGATTTTTTCATTAAATTTCATTGTCTCATAATCTGGTGCTGTTAATCCTAATTCTTCTTTCATTTTCTTTACACTGCATTCTCTTTGTTGAAGCTGTTTCCACGTAGTATCAAAATCAGGTAATATTAAAACTAGAATAACATTTTTGAAATATTTTCTTAATTCATTTAAACACGTCACTCTCTGCTTAAAATAATATGGTGCAGAGTCAAGTACAGTATAAGGCCTTTCTTTACTGTATTTCCTTAACATTTGATACAACAACTCATTCGTTCTTATACAAATGTCATCATAATCTTTCTCTGACCGCATTTCTTTTTTCCCTGATTTTCTAAACTCATTCCAAAACAGTTCATCATTACAAATAATATTTTCCTTTTCGAAATATTTATTTGTAAAAAACGTTTTTCCTCCACCTTGTAACCCTGTCATTGCAATTATAGAGTCTTTTGGAATCCGAATTTTAGTTGCATTATCAATTAATTTCATATTGATACCTCCATAAAATTTTATTTACATAATTATATCATACTTTATATATGTTTTCAATTTATTTTAAATTTAAGAAACAAAAAACGACAAATTTCATACTATATATTAAGCAATTAATTGCTAAAAAATATTGGAGGAAAAAATAATGGAAGATAAAAATATTGGAATGGAAATGAATATGCCAAGACCACCACATCCACATTGCCCTTGTTTTGATGTAAATGGTTTAATAGCTAATGGAAAACAATTTGATTTAGACATTACTTTACCAGAAGATGCAAGAGATGTAGTTTTTGGAACTATAAAAAATGTATTTAAAGAGCCTATTAAAGATGCTGTAGTAAAATTAATTGAAATAGATTTTGGAAAAGATGGAAGAAAAAAGAGAATTCCTGTATCTCATACTTTTACAGATGAATATGGCGAATTCGTTTTCGGACCTCTTTGCCCTGGAAAAAAATATGCAATTGACATTTGGGTAAATGATGTACGTCATTATAATATGGAATTTAAAGGACATCACGAGGGTAAATGTTTAAAAGGTAAACCTGGTGAGAAATGCGAATGTGAAGTAGATGAAAAACCTTGTAGGGGTTAAAAATAAAAACTCATAATTGAAAAGATAGTCTTAAGGGGGAAATCTTCCCCTTTTTTAGACTTCTTTTCAAATATGAGTTTTTTATTTTATTGTTTTAATCTTAAATATCCTAATTCTTCCCAAAAATTATATGCTAAATTTAATCTTAACAATACTTTTGGTTTTGCACCAGCTCTGTTTTTATCAACAACACAAGCATAGTATCTAACATCTGGATCATCGAATTTTTGTAAACCTTTATATGGCAAACCTACTTCTTGGTTTGAATATTCATAATCTACTAAGTGATCATTATTAATTTGTTTTACCAAACATAATGTATCTAATACTTCTTTTACAGTTTTACTTACTGCTAGGTCATTTACAGTTAGGTTTATTGGAGTTGTTGCATTTTCATTTAATTGTATAGTTGAACCTATAAATAAACTAAAGTTTTGTGCTAAATTTGATAACATTGTAGCTGTTTTTTTAATTTCCTCACCATTTCCTATATTTTCTGTATCTGTTTTTAATGTATCATAAAACATATAGTGGATTTCTTCTTTATAGTAATAATTCATTATTATTTTTTGTAATTCGTCATTTGTGTGGTTAGTAATATTTACAAAATATATTGAATTTTCTGTTTGTTCCTTTACCCAATCCATTGCTCTTAATGTCATTCTAAATTCTTCTGAAATATTTTTTAATCTTGCTACAAATTCTTCTTGTGTTTCATTTTTTTCTTTTATTACATATCCATTTTCATCAACATTTACATTTTCTAAATTATCTGGTCTAAACTTAAATTCTAGTAGCTCTCCTTCTGATTTGTGAAGTTTTTGTCCGTGTAATTTTTGGTATGGTTCATTATTTAGAATTGTTGTAATTAAACATAATTTCATTTTTTCTTCTGACATTTCGTTTGAAATAACAAGTACTTTCTTTTTATGTATAAAAGCAACATAAGCTGCTATATTTATTGTAAACCTACTTTTACCAGCATTTGATGGCATTGCAAAAGCCATAGTTTCTCCACGTCTTATTCCTTTAAATACACTTGATATTATTCTAAATGGAAATTCTAGACCATTTGTCAAATTATTGTTCCCTTGTACAAAAAAGTCTGTTAGTTCCTCACTTAATACTGATTGCTTAAATTTATCTGTTACCATAACCTGATTTACTGCACTTTTAACCTCTTCCTCAGACATTTGGTCATATAGTTTATATTCTGTTATTTTTACAATTCCATTTTGTATACTTTTTATTGGCATTGATGTATAATTTTTTCTTAATATAAATAATTTTTTTATTTCTACATATATTTTTTCCATATTAAGTTTTTCACATTTATACTCATATTCATATTTTAAGCATTCTTTTGTATGATTTATTTCATAATTGTTTTTTCCAAAGTTATATCCACTTTTTGCAATATATGGTGTATATGCTTCACCTTCTGTAAACACTATTCCTTTATATATTTCTAAGAATATTTTGTTGTCGAAATAACATTCATCATTTAATATATAATATTTTGCCATTAATTTTGGATCATTTAAAAGCATTCCTATAAAGTCTTTTTCTAAGGCATAGTTTCTTAATTTTTCCGGATATAGGCTTTCCTCTGCTTCTTTTTTTGTTTCTGTTATAATTTTATCAGGATCAAGTTCTTCTATTTCTGTAGGTTTTATTTCTACTTGTTCAGCTTCTTTTTCATCTAAAAACCTTCTTACTTTTTCTAAAGCCATTCTGTATTCTTGATTTTTCATGTTTTCATTTACGTCATTTATAAAGTCTTGATTTTTAATTTTTATTGGTATTATTTGTAATAATTCTTCAAGTTCTCTTTTTGCTTTTTCCTCACCATACTCTCTCATTTTTAACACTTTCCTTTCATTTGTTTAGTCTTTTATTTCATATTTTCTAACTTCACAATTTTTTAATGCATAAACCTCTAAATTTTTATCTGCTGGCATTCCATTAAAATAAAATTCTATTGCCTGAGTAACACCTGCATGAGTTACCAAAACAATATCTTTATTTTTATATTTAGATATTATTTTTTCTAAACAAATTCCTACTCTATTAAAAAATTCTTGTATTGGCTCAATTTCGTATAAATCATAGTTTCTTTCATAGTCAAGCATCATTTCAATATTACAATCTTCTCTATTTTCTTTTCCTTCCATTTGTCCAAAATTTCTTTCTTTTAGTCCTTCTTCTATTTCTATAGGAGTTTTAGTAACTTTTGAAATATATTGTGCTGTTTTATATGCACGTGATAATGGAGAAGATATAATATTGTCTATTTTTACTCCTTCAAATTTTTTTGCTGTTTCTTCTGCTTGCTTTTTTCCAACCTCATTTAGATTTATATCCATTTGACCTTGAAATAATTTTCTAACATTATAGTCTGTTTGTCCATGTCTTATTACATAAATATTCATATTACCAATTTCCTTTTTTTTAAATTTTTGTGCTATTTTATAAAATTTTTCATTATATAAATTTATTGCATCTTCAACAAATTTTCTTTGATTTTCATCTAATTTTTTTATATTTTTTTGTAACATAAAAACTATTTCTGCATATTTTTCTTTTAGCACATTTTTTATTTTATTTTTTTCTTCGTAATTTGAATTATATAATTCTTCTAATATTGTTGTCAATACCCTTAAATATCTTATTAAACATTTATCAAATAAATATATATCTTCATGTTCTTTAAATACATCTATATAATTTTCAAAAGCCTCTAAAGCATCTAATCTTCTTGGTGAAAATTCTTGATGCATAATGCTTTTTTCTCTTTGGACATAATTATGAAGTACCGCATCTGTTGATACCATTTGATTTATTTTACTTAATATTTTATATGTAGTAAAATCATCCTCATGTAATTTTCCTTCTGGATATCTTATATCATCAAACAATGATTTTTTGTATAACTTATTCCACACTACTACAGATTTTACTGTTATATCAACATTTTCATTATGTAGCCTATTTAAAGCCCCTTCTGAATCTGTTATTATATAATTTTCTTTTATATCAAATTTATAATTTTTTTCATATACATCATTTTCAGAAATTTTTACAAATGCACATTCTGCAATATCAGATTTTGTTTCTATTATTAACTTGTAAAGATAACTAAAAAATTCATTTGAAATTACATCATCTGAATCTATGAAACTTATATATTTTCCATTTGCTACATCTATTCCGCTATTTCTCGCTCCTGAAAGTCCCTTATTTTTTTGATTAATTATTTTTATTCTTTTATCTTTTTTAGCATATTCCTTACAGATTTCTGGTGATGAATCTGTTGAACCATCATTTACTACTATAATTTCAAGGTCTTTATAAGTTTGATTTATAATACTTTCTAATGAATATGGTAAGATTTTTTCTACATTGTATACTGGTACTATTACTGAAATTAATTCTTCTTTCATAATTCCTCCATTATTTTTTAGGCATTCTTTTAAAAATTGCACTTAATATTTCTGTTGACATTTTCGACATTGTTAAATTTGTTTTATTGTTATGAGATAAGTTGTCAATTTCGCCTATATTTACTTCTTTTACTGTATATCCTTGATTTATTACATCTAATAAAATTCCAATATCTACACCATAGTCTTTTTCTAATACAAGTTTTTCTAATATTGATTTTTTGCTTGCAATCATTCCACTAATTGGTTCTAAGAACTTGTACATATTTGGATATAATAAATTTAGAACAGGTTTTACAGCTACTTCCGTTACTGTTCCACCTGTCGTTCTGTCAAAAGAAGATTTTACAAAATCAACTTCTTTTTTTATAATTGGTTCGCATAATTTTTCAACAACATTTTCTTTTACATATTTTACATCTGCATCTAAAAATATTATAATTTCATTTTTAGCCATTTGTATTCCAACTTCCATTGCATTTCCTTTTCCTTGTTCATTACAATTTACTACTCTTGCTCCATTTGCAATTGAAACTTCTTCTGTTTTATCTGTACTTAAATTATTTACCACAAGTACTTCATCTACGTTTTTACTTTCTTTTGCTAATTTTATTGTTTTTGCAATGTTTTCTTCTTCATTAAATGCTGGTATTATTACACTTATTTTTTCCATATTTTTAACCTCACACTATTTATTTTCATTTTGCTATATTGTCATGCTTTATTATTATATCATAAAATGTGTGAAATTACAATATAAAGTATTTTTATCTTTCCATTAATATAATTTCTTTTAATTCTTTTCAATTTTCAAATATGGTAGTATCTCGTTAAAAATCTGTCCTCCAACCGGAGCTGCCACTCCACCACCTTGATGTCCTCCTTCTCCAGTTGGATTATAAAGTGTAACTAAAACCACAACTTGTGGGTCATTGGTTGGTGCAACGCCACAAAAAGACGTAACATATTTTCCTGTATTTACTCCGTCCTCTGATGTTCCCGTTTTTCCTCCAATCCTATAACCTTCAACTTTAGCATTTTTTCCTGTACCTTCCGAAACAACAGATTCCATCATACTTAAAACTTTTTCAGAAGTTTCTTTTGAAATAACAGTATCCTTGTTTTCTACTGGCAAATCTGTTCTTTCCCCTGTTTTGGAATCTATAGTTGCTTTTACAATTCTTGGTGTAATTAAATTTCCACCATTTGCAATACTAGAAACTGCAGTTACTAGCTGAATTGGAGTTATCTCAAACCTTTGCCCAAAACTTATAGTTGCAAGCTCTACTGGGCCACATTTATTTTGAGCAATAAATATGCTATTTGCCTCACCAGGAAGCATTACACCTGTTTTGGAAAGTAATCCAAATTTATTTAAATATTTATAATATGTATCAACTCCCAACTTCTGACCAAGTCCAATAAATACTGGATTACACGAATTCATAAGTCCTTGCCTTAATGATTCACTTCCATGTGGTCTATAATATCTCCAACATTTAATACGTGCTCCCGCAACTGTAATTGAACCAGTGCACGCAAATTCTCCGCTCCTATCGGTATCTGTTATTCCCTCCTCTAATGCACTTGAGGCCGTTATTAATTTAAACACAGAACCAGGTTCATACGTATCTGAAATTGCTTTATTTCTCCACATTGCCTGTAAATTCTTCGATTTTTCACTTTGCTCCATATTATCCCAATTGCTTTTAAGTTCATCATTATTTATAGTATAAGGTTCATTCAAATTATAAGATGGATATGTAGCCATAGCTAAAATATCACCAGTCTTTGGGTTCATAACAACAATATTTCCACCATCTGTACAACTATTATCAATACAAGCCTCAGCTAAATATTTTTCTACTATAGATTGAATTGTCATATCAATAGATAAAACTATGTCATCACCATTAACAGCTGGAGTATACACCTCTCCATCTGTTCCAATTTCTTCACCTGTTGCATCAGTTACCCTAGAAATTGAACCAGCAGTTCCAGATAAAACCTCATCATATTTAGCCTCAACTCCATCTAGACCTTGGTTATCTCCACCACAAAATCCTATAACTTGTGAAGCCAAATTGCTATATGGATAATATCTTTTACTATCTTCATCAATATTTACACCTGTATCTATATTATTTTCTAGAAGCCATATTCTTAATTCATCTGCTTTATTTTTTTCTATCTTTTTTACAATTGTTTCAATTGAACTTCTTTTGCTTACTTTTTTTAATACTGTTTCATAGTCCAAATCAAATATTTCTGCTAATTTTTTTGCTATTAATTCTTTCTTTTCATTTGAAATATTAGTTGGATTTACACTTACAGTATAAGCCGTACTACTTATCGCCAATGTGTATTTTTCTGATGAATCATATATTGTTCCTCTTCTTGGATTTACAGTTCTTTTTTGTACTTGTTGTTCATATGCAAGCACTTGGAGTTCTTTTCCTTGGATAAATTCTATGTAACAAATTCTAGATAACAGCAATAATAAAATTAAAAATGTTATGAAAAGTGTATTTCTCATCTTCTTTTTGTTTTTGAGATTTATTGTTTGCATTTCTTTCTCCTTTTTTTGCATTGGGACCGTTTCCTTTTGTGAAAAGATCGTTTCTTTTCGCGAAAAGAAACGTTCCCAATACGAAATCCTCTTCAATTATATTCTGCATTCTTTTCATTTATCACCAAAAAGCAACCACCTAAATTTAGATGATTGCTTATTTTCCTAAAATTTTATTTATAATTTTTTTATACCAAGTATCACTTGATTTGTCTGAATCACTTGTAATATCTATATTTTCTGTTGAACCTTCTACATAATCCTTTTTATCTAATGTTACATATACTTTTTGTCCATTATCAAGTTCTTGCATTCCTAGTTTATCTTTTGCCGCATTTTTTACATTGCTTAGATTAAGACTGCTTTCAATACTAACCTCTAATTGACCATTTGTTTTTTGAATTGATGCTAGTTTTTCTTTTGAGTTTTGAATTTCATTAAATCTTTCATTTATTAGTGAACTTCTATAACTTATAGTAAGTAATATTAAAAATATTGCTGCAACTAGAGCCACATTTTTATTGTGTTTCTTTTTTTCCATTTTCATTGCTTCTTTTTTTTGTTTTTCATTAATTTTTATTTGTTTTTCAAATTCTTCTTTTGATTTTTTTGTTTTTCTTGGCCCATATTCTGGTTCAAGTTTTCTTGGTGTAGCTCCGTACTCATAGCCAAATTTTTCCATAAGTTATTTTAATTCACCTCTTTTCATTTTGTACATTTATCTTTTTTATATTTTCTCAAAAATCCTTAGTTTTGCACTTTTTGCTCTTGAATTTTCCCTTTGTTCTTCTTCTGATGCTATGATTGGTTTTCTGGTTATTACTGTTCCTAATTCTTTTGCTCCACATACACAATATGGGATGTCTTTTGGACAAGTGCACATTCCTTTTGCTCTATTCATTGCTTGTTTTACTGCTCTGTCTTCCAATGAATGGAATGTTATTACACATAACCTGCCTTCTGGTTTTAATACATCTATTGAATTTTTTATTGTATCTTCTAGTGGTTTTATTTCATTATTTACTTCTATTCTTATTGCTTGAAATGTTCTTTTTGCCGGATGTCCTTCTTTTGGATTTAGTCTTGGAATTGATTTTTCTATTATTTTTACAAGCTCATCTGTAGTTTCGATTTTCTTTTTTCTTCTTTCTATACAGATGTTTTTTGCTATATTTCTAGAAAATCTTTCTTCTCCATATTCATATATTATATTTGCCAAATGTTCTTCTTTATAGTTGTTTACAACTTCCATTGCTGTTAATCTTTGACTTTTGTCCATTCTCATATCAAGTTCATTTGATCCTAAGTAACTAAATCCACGGTTTCTTTCATCTAATTGATATGACGATACACCTAAATCTAATAAAATTCCGTCAACTTTATCTATTTTTAGGCTTTCTAGTATTTCTTTTATATCGTCGTGATTTCCATGCACATATTTTACATTTTCATATTCTGATAGATTTTGTTTTGCAGCTTGCAGAGCTTCTTCATCTCTATCTATTCCTATTAATATTCCTTTATTTTTATCTAACCTTTTTAGAATTTCTTTGCTATGTCCTGCACCCCCAAGAGTTCCGTCAACATATATTCCATCTGGTTTTATATTTAATCCTTCTATACATTCATTTAATAATACTGGCTTATGTTTAAATTCCACAATTAATTAACTTATTTTTATAAATAAGTATCTCCTTTCTAGGATTTATATGTTTTAAGCAGCTAGTATTACTCTTAAGAAAAATACCAGCTGCTTATTTTGATTCTTATGTATAATATAAATCTTATGTACTTTTTTCCTACGTATTTTTTTCTTAGGTTTGTACATATTCTTTTGTTTTACTTTGACTTTGGTATTTTTCGCTTTTGTATAATTTTTCTTTGGTTTAAATTTTATCTTTTGTGTGAAATAGGGATTTCTTTTGTAAAATTTACTTTAGTAGATTTTATTTATCTTTTGTATTTTTAGGGCTTTTCTTAAGCAATTTTTTCTTTTGTATTTTTTTCTTTTGTGTTCTTAACATAATCAATTCCCTGAAAAATTTCAGTTCTTGATTTTTATATAAACTTTTCGTTATGAAAAGATTATATACCTAACATTGTCATATTTTCTGCAATTTCTTCTGCAGATATTTCTTCATCTTTTGATTGCCAAATAGATTTGTTCCAAATTTCTAGTCTTGTTCCAACTCCAATAATTACAGCTTCTTTTTCTAAATTTGCTGATGTTCTTAAATTCATTGGTATTAAAAATCTTCCTTGTTTATCTATTTCGCATTCTGTGGCTCCTGCTAAGAAAAATCTTACGAAGTTTCTCGCATTTTTGTCTGATAGTGGTAATCCTTTTAGTTTTGTTTCAAAATTTAACCATTCTTCTTGTGAAAAAGCAAATAAACATCCATCTAAACCTTTTGTTAGTATAAATGTGTCTCCCATATCTTTTCTTAGCTTTGCAGGCATTGATATTCTGCCTTTTTCGTCTAAGGTATGTTCGTATTCGCCCATTAACATAGTTAAATTTCACCCCACTTTGTACCACTTTTTTCCACTTCGATTAAATTCTAATACACTTCTTCTTATTTTGCAAGTGTTTTTCGAAAAAAATTTATTTTTTTTAATATTTTTTTCTTTGAACATTGTCTGATATATTTTTTTGCTGTATAATATGTCCATTCCCAACTCCGAAAGGAGGTGAAACTTATTGGGAAATACATAAAATTATTTTTAAAAGTTATTGTTTTAGTACTTATACTTAAAATACTCGAGAAATTCGACTAAAGCAAAAGACTAGAGTTTGCCGACTCTAGTCTTTTTTATTCCCTTTATGGGTCAATACATAAATTATTTTGAATTAAAGAGGAACAAATTCTCTCTTCATTCTCATTAACATTATACTAAAATTTATTGAAAAAATCAACACTTTTCTCAATAATCTTTCGCTATATGTCAACAATTTTTGCACATACTCCAATCTGGGTAATCTTCAAATTCCACTAACTCTTTTTTCACTGGATGCTCAAATTTAACACTGTAAGCCCATAGTCTAATCTGCTTTCCTTTCCCCCTAACGCCATACTTCTGGTCTCCAAACAAACTATGTCCACTATTTGCCATCTGAACTCTAATTTGATGATGTCTTCCGTGTATGTAAATCAATTTTTACTAAACTTAAATCCCTTTTGTCATCATAATTTAAAACTTCATAATCTAATTTTGCAAGCTTGGCATTTTTCTTGTCTTTATTTACAACTTTACTTATATTGTTTCTTTCATCCTTATATAAATAATCTTCTAAACTTCCTTTTTTGTTTTCAAATTTTCCATCAACAACTGCTAAATATTTCTTTTTAAATGTTTTGTTTCTAATTTGTTCACTAAGCCTAGATGCTGCCTTTGATGTTCTTGCAAATACCATTATTCCACCAACTGGTCTGTCTAATCTATGAACTAAACCGATATACACTTCCCCTGGTTTGTTATATTTTTCTTTAACATACTGTTTTACCAAGCTTAGCATATCTATATCTCCTGTTTTATCTGCTTGTGATGGAATGTTAGGCTCTTTTTCTACAACTATTATGTGATTATCTTCATATAATACTTTCATTTTCTAATCTTCCCATCTTCCATAAATTCCACAAGGTAAAATAAGTTTTGAGTTTTCCATTGGCAAACCAATTTCACCTGCTTCTATCTTTCCCTTATGCTCTTTATTTACTGTTAAATTTAAAATATTTGCTAAAACTGTACTTGATATTCCTGTTGTATATGAATTTATTAAGAAAAATAGCGGATTATCTGACAATACTTTTGTACATAATTCTACTAAGTCATAAATATTATTTTCAAATTGCCAAACCTCTCCTTTGGCACCTCTTCCATAAGATGGCGGATCCATTATAATTGCATCATATTTGTTTCCTCTTCTAATTTCTCTTGCTACAAATTTATTTACATCATCTATTATATATCTAACCTTTTTCTCATTCAATTTTGAACTCGCAACATTTTCTTTTGCCCAAGATACCATTCCCTTTGAACTATCTACGTGACACACTGATGCTCCTGCTGATAAACAGCTAACCGTTGCTCCACCTGTATATGCAAATAAGTTTAGGACTTTTATTTCTCTTTTTGATGATTTTATTTTATTTATCATCCAATCCCAATTAACAGCTTGTTCTGGAAATAATCCTGTATGTTTAAATCCCATTGGTTTTATATTAAATGTTAGATTTTTATATTTTATTTGCCAATTATCTGGTAATTTTTTGTTATATTTCCAAGCCCCTCCACCTGTTTTGCTTCTAGAATATATAGCATCTGCTTTTTTCCATTTTTCTGGGAAGCTTTTGTTTGTCCATATTATTTGTGGGTCTGGTCTTGAAAGTGTAATGTTTCCCCACTTTTCTAGTTTTTGCCCATCTGCCATATCTATTATTTTATAATCTTTCCATTCATTTGCTATTATCATTACCGATACTCCTTATACTACTTATTTTTAATACTTATCTATTTTACTACATTTTTCGGATTTTTTCAAGAAAAATGGAATAGCCTCTTTAGAAAGAAACTATTCCATTTTTTAAGTTTTCCATTAAATATATAAATTTGTAAATCAAGCATAAATTTGTTATCACACACATAGCAACAATTGCTAATACAATAGTTAAAAATTTATGCTCTATAATTTTCTTAAACAACTTACTTGTCCATTTTTCTTTTTTGTTTTCAAGAAATGGTGAATATCCCACCTTAAAAAAAACGTTTTCCTTCATATACATCCTCCTTATTATATGTATATGAAAGAAAACGTTACTTTAGAACATTTTTATCAATTTTCTAATTACTTTTTGTTATATTTTCCTGTTTTTGATTAGATGTCGAACTACTTGTAGATTGTTTTAAATATTTTATTGCTTCATATTCTTTTCCTCTAAATGTCATCCAATATGATGGCTCTCCTTCTGAAACCTTTATATACATTTCATCAAACAAAAAGTTTAGTATGCTATCATTTCCTGTTGTGTCCATAAATGCATATTTTCCATCTTCGTCACTAACAACTACAACATTATATTCTGGTATTTCAAGCAAAGGGTATATGTTATTTGCACTTTTAATACTTGAACATCCTATATTTTTATATTTGAATCCATTAGATACCTTATTTCCGCTCTTATCATAAAATGCCCACATATCATCTCTTTGTACTGGAATTAATGTATTTAAAAGAATATATCCATTTTTTATTCCATTATATGAAAAACTTCCAACATCTGTACCAATTTTATCATATTCTGGATATATTATTATTTTTCCATTTTCGTCAACCACACCTGACATTCCATTTGTTTCTACAACATATAGTTTTGAATCTTGCCCCATTGATGTAATTTTGTCATAAACTAAATCTATTTTTCTTTTTCCATCTTTTGTAAATAAACCTATTTTTTTATTGCTTTCTACTAAAAAGGTTGCTGAATCTACAACATAATTTATATTATCATATTGTGGCTCTAAAACAAATGATGTATAATCATCAGTCCTTACAATTCCGTATTTGCCATTTTCTGCTTTAACTATTAGCAAATCTTCAAAAATTGATTTACAATCTGCATATTTGTCACTTACTTCTAATTTTCCATAATTGTCAATTGTCTTTTTTGCTAAAGCTTGACTATGAATTTGTGTCATATAGTCTAAAGTATATATTGTTATTACTTTTTTCTTTTCATTATAAGAAAATGCTACATTATATCCTTTTTCTATACCATCAACTGATGTGTATAATTTTCCATTATTTTCAAATATATCTTTATTTGTTATGCATTCTTCATATTCATCACTTTTATCTTGTAAATTTAATTTGTATATTGTTTTTGATTTTTTTGTGTACATAGCCACTTCATATCCATCTCTATAAACATAACATTTATTGTCCTCTTCTGTTTTAGGGCTATAATCTCCTTTAAATGTTTGATATCCAAATTTTGAATTTACAGCATTTAAGTATGTTGCAAAATCTCTTATTGGTACATATATTTCTGTTTTTCCATTTTCGTCTGTTGAAAAATCGAGTATTTTGTCAAAATCGTTTACTTTTGCTCCATCGATATATGTTGTAATTTGTGTTGGATTAGCCATTCTGTATGCTATTAATGCAATTATTCCTGAACATAATAGTAATAACAATACTATTGTTATTATTATCATTCTTTTAGTTTTTCGGGTCTTTATTTTTTGTTTTTCTACTTCTTCTTCATCAATTAATCTCATATAATCCCCCCTAAATTATTTCAGTATATCCATATTTTTTATAGAATTCCTCTCTAAATGCTAATAAATTATCATGCTCTATTTCTATTCTAACTCTTTCCATTAATTTAGTCAAGAACCTTAAATTGTGAAGTGATAATAGTCTCATTCCTAATATTTCATTTGTTTTAATTAAATGTCTTAAATATGCTCTTGTATAATTTTTGCAAGTATAGCAATCACATTCATCGTCAAGCTTATTCCAATCTCTTGCAAAATTTTGATTTCTTATTACTAATTTTCCTTTTGATGTTAGAGCTGTTCCATGTCTTGCTAAGCGAGTTGGAAGTACACAGTCACACATATCAATTCCAGCAAGTGAAGCTTCAATTAAATAATCTGGTGATCCAACTCCCATTAAATATCTTGGTTTATTTTCTGGCATTAAAGGTGTTGTATATCTTAAAATGTCTAAAAATTCTTCTTTTGGTTCTCCTACACTTATTCCACCAATAGCATATCCAGGAAAATCTAGTGAAATTAAATCTTTTGCAGATTGTTCTCTTAAATCCTTATAAAAACCACCTTGTATAATTCCAAATAAACCTTGGTTTTCAGTTTTATGTGCTTCTTTACATCTAACAGCCCATCTAGTTGTTCTTTCCATAGATTTTTTTACATAGTCATAATCTGCAGGATATGGACAACATTCATCAAATGCCATTATTATATCTGCACCTAGAGCTTCCTCTATTTCCATTACTTTTTCGGGTGTAAACAAATGCTTACTTCCATCTAAATGAGAGTTAAAAAGTACCCCTTCTTCTGATATCTTTCTTAAACTACTTAAACTGAAAACTTGGAATCCACCACAATCTGTAAGAATCGGCCTGTCCCAATTCATAAATTTATGTAGTCCTCCTGCTTCTTTTACTATATCATGCCCTGGTCTTAAATATAAATGATATGTATTTGATAATATAATTTGTGCCTTTACGTCATTTTTTAATTCTTCTGGAGACATTGCTTTTACTGTTGCTAAAGTCCCTACTGGCATAAAAATTGGAGTTTGTATATCTCCGTGTGGAGTATGTACCACTCCTCTTCTTGCTCCTGAATTTTTGTCTACGTGTAATAGTTCATATGTTATTGCTGGCATAAAATTCTCCTTTCAATTTTTCGTATTGGGGACGGTTCTTTTCGCGAAAAGAACCGTCTCCAATCAGAAATTTTACTTCTTTGCAAGTTCCCTTAATCCTGCTTTTATAATATCCTCTAAACTCATATTTTCCTTATCAATCCTATCCATTGCCTTTTCAATTTCTCTGCTTGTGTATCCTAATACTTGAAGAGCGGTAAATGCTTCTTCTTCCTTGCTATCTTTTTCAATCGCTTTTCTAATTTCTATTTTTTTATCTCCGATAGAATTTGCCGCAATTGACAATTCTTCTATTTGCTGTTCTTTCTTTAGTTTATCTTTAAGCTCTAACACAATTCTTTGGGCTGTTTTAGGTCCTATACCTGGAAGTTTTTTTAGTGTGTTTATATCATTTGATATTATTGATATTGCAAAATCTGATGGTTCAATTACTCCTAGCATATTTATTGCTGTTTTGGCTCCAACTCCACTTACTGATATTAGTAATTCAAATAATCTTAATTCTTCTGGTGTATTAAATCCAAATATGCTTATATCATCTTCCATTACTCTGTAATATGTATGAACTTTTACAATATCTCCTATTTTTCCAATGTTTTCCATTGCAATTTCAGACATAAATACTTTGTATCCCAAGCCACCTACATCAATAACTACATAGCCTCTTGCTTTTGTGGCTAATTCTCCTTTTATATATGCTAACATTTTTCCTCCGTTTTCTTTATTATATTACCATTTAATTTCTTTAATTCTTTTTATTGCTTCAATTGAATTTTCTTGTGTTCCAAATGCTGTTAATCTGAAATATCCTTCTCCTGATGGTCCAAATCCGCTTCCTGGTGTTCCTACAACATTTGCTTCTTCTAATAATTTATCGAAAAAGTCCCAAGATTTCATATTATTTGGTGTTTTAAGCCAAATATAAGGTGAATTAACTCCTCCAAAAACCTCAAATCCTGCTTCTTTTAATCCATCTTTTATTATTTTGGCATTATCTTGATAATATTTAATATTTTCTAAAATTTGTTTTCTTCCTTCTTCTGAGTATGTAGCTTCTGCCGCTCTTTGAACTACATAAGAAACTCCATTGAATTTTGTTGTTGTCCTTCTATTCCATAATTTATTTAATGAAATTTTTTCTCCTTCTTTTGTGTAGCCAAATACAGTTTTTGGAACAACTGTGTATGCACATCTTACTCCTGTAAATCCTGCTGTTTTTGAAAAGCTTCTAAATTCTATTGCAACATCTTTTGCGCCTTCTATTTCGTAGATGCTATGTGGTACATTTTCCTCTGTTATAAATATTTCATAAGCAGAATCAAACAAAATAATAGCTTTATTTTCTTTTGCATAATCTACAAATTTTTTCAATTCTTCTTTTCTTAAAACTGTTCCTGTTGGATTATTTGGGAAACATAAATAAATTATATCTACCTTTTCCTTTGGAAGTTCTGGCACAAAGCCATTTTCTTTTGTAACCGGCATGTATACTATATTTTCATACATTCCACTTTCTTTGTTATAATTTCCGCTTCTTCCAGACATTACATTTGTATCTAGGTAAACAGGATATACTGGGTCTGTTATTGCAACCTTATTTTTCTTGCAAAAAATATCAACAATGTTTCCACAATCACATTTTGCTCCATCTGATACAAATATTTCATCTGCTTCTATTCCTAATCCCTTAAAGTCGTTTTCTATAATAGCATTTCTTAAAAAGTCATATCCTTGTTCTGGTCCATATCCTCTAAATGTTTCAGCATCTGCTAGCTCATCTGTTGCCTTATGCATTGCATCTATTACTGCTGGAACTATTGGTTTTGTAACATCTCCAATTCCTAATTTTATAACCTTTTTATCTGGATTATTTTTTTGAAATTCTGCTACTTTTTTGGCTACTGTTGAAAATAAGTAGCTATCTTGTAAATTTAAAAAGTTTTCGTTTATATTTATCATAGCTTCCTCCTTTTTTTCTCATTGGGACCGGGTCTTTTTTGTCTCATTTTTTAATATTAAAATAATTTTATGCAATGGGACAAAAAAGACCCGGTCCCATTTGGGCAATTGCCACTCCATTATTTAGTCAAATTATCTATTCTGATTTCTTGCATAATCGATTTCTCTTGATTTGCCCATTATTCTAAATTTTTCCAAGCTCATTTTTATTCCTTTAAAAAATCTAACAATAGGGTTTTCTTTCTTATATAAAACAATACTAAATGTTTCTTTTTTCTCTGCTTCTAATTCTAAATCTGTAAATCTTTGTTCTTTAATTGGAACTATATCTTCTAACATATTACTTAAATCTTTGTTTTCTCCAATTATACTTATTTGCATTAGTTCTTTTAATTCATTACTCATTTTTTATTTTCCTTTCGTTTCTTACCAATCGATTTTTCCTTCAAATACTGTTGTTGCAGGTCCTGTCATATACACGTGGTTATCATTTTTATTCCATTCAATTTTTAGGTCTCCTCCTAATAAGTGTACGGTTACAGCTCTTTTTGTATATCCATTTAGTATTGCTGAAACAGTTACCGCACAAGCACCTGTTCCACAAGCCAATGTTTCACCTGCTCCTCTTTCCCATACTCTCATTTTTAAGGTTTTGTCATCTATTACATTTATAAATTCTATATTTGCTTTTTTAGGGAATGCTTTATTTACTTCTAATTTTGCTCCATATTTGCAAATATCGAATTTATTTACATCTTCTTTTATAAATGTTACTGCATGTGGATTCCCCATTGATACACAAGTGAAAGTAAAATCCTTATTTTCGACTTCTAATTTTAAGTTCTTTACTGGATTTTCGTTTGATATTACAGGTATTTTTTCTGGTTCTAATATTGGCTCACCCATATCCACTCTTGCTGTTTCAATTTTTCCATTTTTTGCTGTCATTACAAGTGTTTTTATTCCAGCTAGCGTTTCTACTGTTATGGTTTCTTTTTTTGTTAGTCCTTTGTCATATACAAATTTTCCAACACATCTTATTCCATTTCCGCACATTTCTGCTTCTGAGCCGTCTTGGTTAAACATTTGCATCTTAAAATCTGCTTTTTCTGATGGGCATATTAGAATTAATCCATCTGAACCTATTCCGAAGTGTCTATCACTTACAAATTTTGCAAGCTCGCTTCTGTTTTCTATTTTTTGATTTATTGCATCCATATATACATAGTCATTTCCCAGTCCGTGCATTTTGGTAAATTGTAACATTTTCATCACCTCTTTGTTTGATGGTATTATTATATTCTAAAGATTTAAAAATAGCAAGGTTTGGGAATGATTTTTTTCATTTTTCACATAAAAAAGAACCTAAATTATTAAATTTTTTTAATAACTTAGATTCGGCTTTTTTATTTGTTTTATTATTTATCTTAAAATCCCATCTGTCTAATAAATTTTTTACCTTTTTTCATAATTTTCTTACTATCTTTTCCCATTGTTTCACTATACATCCACATTACACTAGCTGTAACTAGGCCTCCTAGCATAACACCTTTTGCAAAACTCATATTTAATCCCTCCTTTTTAAATTTCTTTTGTTATTATTCGTTTTTTTATAATTTATATACTCTTTTTTCAATGAATATATTTCATTAATTGCCACAATTATCAAAAATATCCCAAAATATTTTCTAAGTTCATTTATAGGAAGATTTACCGATAATTTTGCTCCTATTATTGCTCCTATAATTCCAAAAATTATCACGAATTTTGAGACTTCATAATTTATTTTTTTATTTCTAATATTAATCACAATTGCCGTAACACAGGTTGGAATAAAAAATACTAAATTAGCTCCTTGACTAATGTGTTGGTCTATTCCGGAAAAAGCAGTTAATAAGTAAATTAATACAGTTCCTCCTCCGCATACCAATACTGCTTATAAATCCAGATATTATACCAAATAAAATCTCCATAGCCTTACCTTTCATAATTTTTATACAATTCCAATCATATATAATGCCACATATATTAAAAATATTGCAAATGATATTTTTAGTATATATGTTGGAATTTTGCTTATTACTTTAGAGCCAATGTAACTTCCTATAATTCCTCCTATAGCACATAAAAAGCCCAGTCTCCAGTCTATATATTTGTTTTTTGCATAGAAAAAGCTGGTTGTTAGTACCATTGGTAATATACACATTATTGATGTTGCTCTTGCCTCTACTGTTTCTAGTTTTAATAAATATGTAAATGCTGGTACTAGTATTAAGCCTCCTCCTGTTGAGAATAGTCCGGAGATAAAGCCAGCGAGCAGACCTATTATTATTTTTTTGATTTTTTGTTTTGTATTCATATTGATAGTATGTGTTATTTTTTATAAAAAAATTCTTATTAAGACAATTTCTTTTCGCGAAAAGAAACGGTCCCAATAAAAAAAATTTTTTCACAAAAAGAAACGGTCCCAATGGAAAATTTTCCAAAAAGAACCGTCCCCAATACGAAATTACTTGTGTATCTCAAAAACATCCTTGCTTTCACCACAAACCGGGCAAACCCAATTATCTGGTAAATCCTCAAAATTAGTTCCAGGTGCAATACCTGCCTTTTCGTTTCCTGTTTTAGGGTTATAAATATATTTACAAACCCCACATTCATATTTTTCGCCTTTTTCGCTTTTTTCTGTTAAAAAGTTTCTATATCCTAAGAATAATGCTGCTATTACCATAAGCAAGAATGATAATGCTTTCCAAATTCCACTTTCTAATAATATTATTGCAAAAAGTCCTAAAGCAGCACTCATTGCGTACATTACTAAAACTGCTTGTTTTTGTGAAAATCCTTTTGCTAATAGTCTATGATGTAAATGTCCTTTATCTGCTTTAAATATTGCTTTTATTGATTTTCCTTTTACCATTCTTCTAATTATTGCCCAAACGACATCAAATATTGGAAGTCCAAGTACTAACATAGGAAGTGCTATTACTACAGCTGTATATGTTTTTGCGACTCCTAAAATTGATACTATTGAAAGTATGTATCCTAAAAAGTTTGAACCTGTGTCACCTATAAATGTTTTTGCAGGTGAAAAATTAAATGGTAAAAATCCAACTAGTGCTCCTATTAATGATGTTATCATTAATATTGCTATCATTGGAGAATAGTTTAGTGCAAATATTATTAATAGTGATATACAAGATATTAATGCTATTCCAGATGATAATCCATCTAGTCCATCTATTAAGTTTATTGCATTGGTAATTCCTATTATCCAAATTACGGTTACTATCATAGATATTTCATTTGCTAGTTCTGTATTTTGTATAAATGGAATATCTGCTGCACTTATTCTTATTCCAAAACCTACTGCAACAACTGCTGCTAGAACTTGTCCAAATAATTTTTGCAATGGTTTTAATGTTTTTGTGTCATCTATTACACCTGTTATTGTAATTATTATTACTCCAAGTCCCACTCCTATTAATTTTTTTAAGTACATATTTTCATCAAATAAATTTATACTTCCTTCTATATTCATTACAGATATTAAATATATTAGTGATATTGCAAATCCTGTAATTACTGCTAAGCCTCCAAGTTTTGGTATTGATTTTTTTCTCATTCTTCTGTCATCTTTTGGAATGTCTATTGCTCCTATTTTTTCTGCTATTTTTATAGAATATGGTGTTGCCATAAATGATACTATAAATGCTAATAGGAACGATATTGCTATATTTCCCCACATAGCTTTTTCCTCCTATTTCATATTTTCTTTTTCTATTTTATTTATCATTTCTATTCTTTCTTGGTATCTTCCACCTTTGAATTCTGTTCCAAGCCACATTCTGATTATTTTTATTGCTTCTTCTATTGATGTATTTTTTCCACTTATTGTTATTACATTTATATCATCATCTGCTTTTGCAAATTTTGATTCATCTTCATTTATTACAAGTCCTGCTCTTATTCCTTTGAATTTATTTGCAACTATTGTCATTCCACAGCCTGATTTACATAGTAATATTCCTTTATCACATTCTTTATTTTGGATTGATTCAGCAACTTTTTTTGCATATATTGGATAGTCTGTTCTTTCTTCTGAATCTGTTCCAAAATCTTTATATTCTATTCCTATTTCACTTAAATATTTTTTTATTTCTTCTTTTAATTTGTACCCTCCGTGGTCGCTTCCTATTGCTATCATATTTTTTTCCTCCTTTGGATTATTCTTGTTTTACTATAGCATAATTTGCTTAAGAATTCAATACAATGGAGGAAAAATGTTGAAATGTTAATTATTTTATAATTGAATTATAATATCCTACTGTTTTTTCATAATTATCTTTTACTTCTTGCTCTGTTAGACCTCTGTTATAAAGCCTTAGGGTATATGTGTTCATTTTTGTATAGAACCACCAGCCACTTTTAGTCATTTGGCTTCTTCCTACATTAAAATACGTTAAATTATTAAAATTGTTATCTACAAAATATTTCCAACTTTTTTTATTGTATCTACCATCATATTCCTTTTGTCCATTTTTATAACATATAGCTCTATAGTAATCTGGTTCATCAACAGAATAATCTTTCGTGCAATCTAATGTTATAGTGTAGTATACTTCTTTGTTTGGTTCATATACATTTTTATAATGAATATTATGCAAAGCACCCGAACCTTCAGAAAAATCCGATTCATAATCTCCCCCTCCAGCATTCCACTTTAATGATTTCCAATTTTTATTAGGTTCAATTCCCAACCTAAAACCTGCCCCCCCATTTTCGCTTCCATCATTATAACAAAAAATTCCAGTATATGAATATATTGTTTTGTCAATTGGATTTTTTTGATAGTCCCAAGCCTTTCCATTATTTATTATTCCATAAAATTCAAATGTATAACCATTTTCAGCTAATGTTTGCTTTTGCTTAGAATCATCATATTTTATTTTTATATAATCATCATCACCATCAAAATTAAAAGATTTATTAGTTATTCCACTATTTTCATCCCAGTTAAAGTTTATTAGCTCAACATTACTTCCCAATTGTTCTTGTATAGATTCTTTGCTTCCATTTTCAATCATAGTTGAATCTAAATTAAATATTAAATTATCTTTTATAGCTAAATTTTTATTATAATTCAAATTTGTATATTCATTATCTTCTAGCTCAACAATCTCTCCGCTATTATAATTTACAAGCCAATCTTCCTTAGCATTTCCATAATCTGGTATTTCTGTCCCTTTTTGAATATAAATCCAATCAGTTCCATATGTTTTATCTGTTTTGGCAACATAAATTATATTCCATTTATTACCATTTTCGATACTTTTATCATATAAAGTTGTCCCAATATTTGGAGCCTTATTTTCCATTTGAGCTTCTAAAATTTTCATTTGTAGTGCTTCTTTTTCACTGGCAAATTCTGTTTTTTCTTTTGCCTCAATCGTTTTCTTTAAAATCCCATTATTTCCTGTGAGCATCGAAATTGTAACACCGTGCTAAAATTAATAACACTATTATAGTTACAACTAAAGCAATTAAAGTAATTCCTCTATTTTTTTCTTTTGATTTTCTCATAAATATTCCTCCTTAAATTTCTCAAAAGTATTCTACCCCATACGGAGTATTTTGTCAACTCCGTATGGGGTATTTATATATAATAATTTCGAGGTGATTATTTATGAAAACAAGATTAAAAGAACTTAGAGAAGACCACGATTTAACGCAAGAAGCTTGTGCTAAATTAGCATTTATTTCTAAAAATTCTTATATAAGGTATGAAAATGGAGATAGAACTCCACCTTTAGATACAATTAAAACACTAGCAAAATTTTATAATACATCTATAGATTATATTGCATATTTAACAGACAATAAAACTCCATATCCCAAATCATCCTTGACTTAAAATTCCCCTTGTGCTAATATATAAAAAGTTTTAAAAATTTAGGAGGAAAGCCAAATGAACTTTTTTATAGATTTTGATCACACATTATACAACACTCCTTTGCTTACAGAAGATATGTTAAAAGCCTTAGCTTCATACATTTCAAAAGAATCAAATAAAGATTATAATAATATATTTGAAAACCTTAAAGATAAATTTAAAAGAGGAACAAATAATATTTATGATATATATAAATTGATTGAATATTTTGCAAATCAATATAATTACAACATAGAAGATGCAACAAAAATTGTAAATGAAGTAATTTCAAATGGAAAGCAATATCTATTTTCTGATAGCATTCCATTTTTAAAAGCTTTAAAAGCACAAAATCATAAAGTATACATATTATCATATAATGAAAATGAGGTATATTTCCAAGCTGTAAAAATTGCAGGTTCTGGTTTACTCACATTTGTTGATGGCATTTTTCCAACAACATCTATAAAAGGTGACATACCTCTTGACTTTTCAAAATGTATATTTATTGATGATAAGCCAAAAGATTTAATATCAATTTACCAACATCAACCTTTTAAAATTTTTAGAATTAGAAGAAAAAACGATACATATTCCGAAATAGAAACTAATCTTCCTATTCCTGAATTTGCAAGTTTAGATGAACTACAACAAAATTTATAAGATAAATATACATAGCAATTTATGGAGGAATGAAATATGCAAAGAAAAAAAATAGTACTTTTAGGTGGAGGTACAGGGGCTTCTACTATCTTAAGAGGTTTAAAATATTTCCCTGTTGATATAACAGCTGTAATTACTGTTTCAGATAATGGACGTAGTACTGGTAGATTACGTAAAGAATTTTATACACCTGCTGTTGGAGACATACGTCATGTATTAAGCAATCTCTCTACTCTTCCTAGTGAGGTAAAAGATATTATGGAATATAGAATGTCTACATATAGTGACTTAAATGGTCATTCTATGGGAAATTTAATTTTAACATCACTTTATAAAAAAACTGGTAGTTTAAAAACAAGCATTGAGTATTTTAGTAAACTTTTAAGAGTTGAACATACTGTTCTTCCACTTTCAGAAGATTATTTAACTTTAATGGGGGAAACTGTTGATGGTGAAATTATTGAAGGTGAAGATGAAATTACACATGCACACAAAAAATATAAACGTATTTTTTATAAAGAAGAGCCAACTATCTTTCCTGAAGTTTTTGATGCAATAGCAGATGCAGATTTAATTATTTTAAGTATGGGAAGTCTTTATACCAGTTTGCTTCCACATCTTATTTGTAAAGATGTTGTTGAAGCAATAAATAAATCTAAAGCAAAAGTTATGTATGTTTGTAATGCTATGACTCAACCTGGTGAAACTGATAATTTTGGAGTTAGTGACCATCTAAAAACTTTAGAAAAATATTTAGGTCCTAATACAGTTGATTGTGTTATTGTAAGCAATACCGTTCTTCCTCAAGAAATTCTTGATAAATATTCTAGAGAAGAAGAAAAGGATTTAGTTAAAATTGATTATGAAAATATGAAAGATGCAAGTTATGAAGTTTTAGAAGATGATTTACTTGTAACTGATGATGGAACAATTAAACATGATAGCTTAAAATTAAGTTCGATGATTTTTTCTTATTTAATGAGAAAAAATTAAAAAAGCTCTTGTCAAACCCACTATTTTGTGCTAAAATAGTGGGTGTTATAAATTACAAGTACTAAAGGAGGTGCCTTAAATGCCAAACATAAAATCAGCTAAAAAAAGAGTTAAAATAATCGAAAAGAAAACATTAAGAAATAATATGATTAAATCAGGATATAAATCAGCTGTAAGAAAATTCGAAGAAGCTATCGAAGCTGGAAAAATAGATGAAGCTAAAGTTCTATTTTCACAAGCTACAAAGAAAATCGATCAAGCTTGCACAAAAGGTGTTTTAGTTAAAAATACTGCAGCTAGAAAAAAATCTAATTTAGCTAAGAAATTAAATGCAGCTATGGCTTAATTATAAATTGATTAATCGGCCGTATATTAATTAGTTAATTTATAAATTTAAAAGATTATGCATAGTTTTTTAAAAGGAAATCACTTAGGTGGTTTCTTTTTTTATATAAAAATAAGATGGATTTTTTCTTCCATCTCATTTTTCACCCTACCTCTAAAATATTTTTTAATTACATAACTATTTGAAGTAATATTACAAATACAACCCCAGGTACTCCAAAAATACCAACAATTAAAGAAGTTAGCCATGTAATATTAAGTGCAAAACCAAAACTTGCACCTACTAAATTAATTAAAAATAAAACCACTCCTCCTACAAAGGCATTAATCATAAGTTTAATTATAATTTTTACTGGTGCTGCTATAATTTTTAAAACTATGTATAAAACAATTAGTGCAACTAAAAAGCTTAAATATTCCATTTTTATTTATCTCCTTTTCATTAAAATTTCTTACTTTTCATAATTCCCGGCACATACAAAAGTCTATATAAACTTTTATTTAATTTATCCTTCATAAAACTATCATCAAATTTATTATTTGTCAAATAACTAAATAAAATATAATGTTTAATAGCATATAATCTCTTACTAAATAGCACCCCACTCATATCTTTAGATAAAATTTCCTTAAAATACATATAATATCCAAAAGGAGATTCCTTAAAGGTCTTGCTTATGTTTTTAGTATATCCTCCATCAATATAGCTTCCCTGTTCTATAACATCATTTATAGCAATTACTTTGTATTTTTCGTCCATTTCATAATACATTCTAGCTTCTGTTATAAACTTTTCGTTATGTTCCAGTTTATGAAAAAATTCTTTTCTTATTTTACCATTAAAAACAATTATTTTTTCTCCTTGAACATCTTCCTTAAAATACAAATCAAATATGGATGTTATTTGTTCTGGCCTTTTAAATTCGTTTCCGCTTATTTTTCCATCATTTTCTTTTTTTAAAAATACCATCGCATATAAATTTTCATTTTCTAATAATTTATTTGCATTTTTTTCAATTTTCTGGAATGCATCTGTTACAAAATAATCGTCTGAATCGCAATCTACAATTAGGTTTCCTGTTGCTAATTTAACAGCTTCATTTATAGCTGACATTTTGCCATTATTTTTTTGATAATAATATATAATTGGTATAACATTTTCATCTTTAAATTTTTTTACAAATGTTTTTGTATCATCAGTTGAACCGTCATCTACTATTATCCACTCACAATTTTGATTGTACTTTAAATTTTCTTTTATGCTATCATATAATTTTTGGAGGTATTTTCCTCTATTATATGTTGCAGTTAATATGCTTAGTTTCATTTTTTCTCCTTTTTTCTGATTAGGGACGGTTCCTTTTGCAAAATGTCCCATTAGGACCGGTTCTTTTTGGGACATTTTTCGTAAAAAGAACCGTCCCCAATCCGAAATCATAAAATTCCTTTTATTTCATCTAATAAAAATTCATTATCAAAACTACCTTCACTATCATCAAAGACAACATTTTTCAAAATAACCTGTTTCAATCCCTCATAAATTGCATCTTCCGTATTTTGTAAAATTAGTTTTGGTAGATAGCCTTTTACCGCTTCTTTTGCCGCAGTGTCTGTGATAATTATTTTTTTGTTTAAAATCTTTGCTTCATCAATAACCATTCCATAACCCTCAAATTTTGAAAGCAACGCAAAATAATCTGCTCTTTTTATATAAGGATACGGATTTTCTCTTTTTCCCATAAGTTTAAATGTATCTTCTACTTTTAGCTCTTTTATTTGATTTTGTAGATTTTCCTTTTCAGGTCCATCTCCTATTACATAAATATTATGCATAATTCCATCATCTATAAGTCTTTTATGAACATTTATTAACCTATCAATCGCCTTTTGTTCTACAAGCCTTGCAACTGTGATGATAGATGGTATATTTTTATCTATATATTCTTGTCCAATTTCGGCTTTAGATTTTTCTATTATTCTGTCTTTATCTATATAATTATAAATTACCGCTTCTTTTTGACCTAAATTAGGAATACCACTATATATCCTATTAAATGAGTTTTCATTATCTTTACTTACAAATATTATTTTATCATATTTGCTATAAATTTTTTTATCAACCTTAAGTTTTAATTTTGCTTTAAAATTATCTCCAAAAACTTTTGCTATATCATTATGAACCCATACAATTTTCTTATTAGATTTACCATATTTAAAAATTCTTGTAATTGGCCCCTCCAGAAAGGCTATTTCAACATCAAATTTTCCTTGGATATATTTTTTGTATATAGATTTTCCACTTATTAATACTTTTATGGGGATAATTTTCTTCTTGATTTTGCTCATTTCCTCATAAGAATTATCATATAGTCGTATTATTTTTATTTTATTTGATAATTCTTTTTCAAAGGCTCCTTTTCCATATAGTGTAAATATTGTTATATCATATTCATCTTGTAATTTATTTACTATATCTACTAAAACTCGTTCTGCTCCACCTATTCCTAGGCTAGTTATTCCAAATACTATCTTTTTCATTTTATTCCTTTCTTGCCTTTTGTTCTTTTGGGACCAAAAAGAACCGACCCCAATGGTCCCAACTGTGTGCATAAAATTATTACCATTGTCATGCTTGATAAATTGAAAAATACATATCCCGAAAAACATGATAGACCAACAGCTAATAACATACCAAATAAATTCATAACTGTATCAATCTTTATTTCTTTTCTATTTTCCAAAGCTTGCCAAAAAGCTCTAACAATTATAACTGCAAATGGTCCAAAATATAAAATAAGTCCTATTACCCCAAAATTGCAAACCATAGCTGGTAACTCCATTTCCATTACTAATTCACCAGTTTGATTTTTATATCCATTTCCAAATAATATTAGCAATGGATTTTTCTGCTCTTTAACCAAAATTATATTATAAATAAGCTGTTGCTTTCTTAAATTTACATTTGATAGATTTGTTTTTTTAGCATAATCACAGAATTTTACTATCGCTCTTTTTTCTGCCTCTGACATATAATTTTCTTCTATAGTGCCACTTTGTATCTTTTTATAAATATTTAATATATCTCCTGTAACAAATCTTGCTTCCCCAGTTTCCTCATCTACATTTGTTATTTCATTTTGCTTTAATAGTTTTCTTCTTTCTATTGTTTGTGAACCAAGTATTGTGATCAATATAATTGCAATTATTATAAATACAGAAACTATAATTATTTGTTTTTTGCTAAATTTTACGTTATCTCGAATATTTATTATAAACTTTCCTAGTATAAATGTTGCTACAATTAGTGCAAATCCAAATAGTCCTGTTCTCATTCCAGATAACATAGTAAGATATATTCCAGTAAGTATTATTAATATTAATTTTTTCCAATCTTTTAGCTTAAAATCTCCAAATATTATACATAATCCTAATAGTAAAACTGTACATAAGCTGTTTCCAGATTCGAAATATCCTTTATATCCAATTTCCTCTAAATATGTATGTGATGATGTTTTGGTTATTATCGAAAAATATAATGATATTATGTATATCGCTACACTTATTAATACTGATTTTTGAAGTTTTCCTTTATCTTTTATAACAGTAAAAAATAAATACAAATTCATTATCATCATCCCATAATTTATCAAATACTGCATTTCATTTGTTATATTTCCATAAGAACTTCCATTGTGTAATTTTTGAAATATTATTAAATGGATTGCCGAATATATTAAATATGCAAGTCCTGCTAATATTTTTTTGCCTTTGTTCTTCTCCTTAAAAAATAAAATTACAAATACAATACAAGGTATTAATGGCCTTAATAAGGTTGTTGGAGATATTGATATATCAAAATAACTTCTAAATAAAAAACTTATTATATCAAGCAACGGACAAAATATTACAAATAAACACATTAAATTTTCAAGAGTAAGTTTTTCCTTTATTTTCATCTATTGCCCTCCTTTACAGTAAGTGTAGAAAAAAGCAATAAATTTTGAAGGTTATTTTGTTATTACTTTTTATATACAGATTTTTTAAACTTTTCTTTTTGAGTATAGGATTTTTTCTCCAACTTGGAAATTTCAAATTTATGTTGTTCCAGGTTTCTTTTAAAGCTTTTTTTCTATCAGTTTTATTGCTTATTTTGCACATTCTTTTTAATGAACTACATAATAAAAATCTGATATATATATATTCCAATTCATCTTTATATTCATCATAAATCCCTTGTTTCTTATAATATGTAATTACATTTTCAAGCACTGTAAAAATTTCTGTTGTTCTAATATTTTGTGTATTTGCAATTGAATTTTCCCTTTGTACATAATGTACAAAACATTTTTTTACAAAAGAGACTTTTTCTAAATATGGAACTAGTTTATAAAAAAATTCCACATCTTCATATCTTAGTCCTACTGGAAATTTTATTCCAGTTTTCTCTATTAACTCTCTTTTTATTAATTTATTCCAAGCAACTACACGTGCTTTTTCTATCATTTCTTTTTTGGATTTATATATAGTGCCTATATCTTCTTTTCTTTTATCTGGATATTCCCAAATAAAATCACATTCTACCATATCTGCATTTTCTTTTTTAGCTACCTCGTACATTTCTTCATACATTGTGCTTTCCACATAATCATCTGAATCTAAGAATGCTATATATTCTCCTGTAGCATAAGGCATACCATAATTTCTTGCATCTGATAATCCACCATTTTCTTTTTCTAAATATTTTATAGATGGATATTTTTTTAAATATTTTTCTATTTTTTCCTTTGATGTATCTTTTGAACCGTCATTTACAATTATTATTTCTATATCCTTTAGAGTTTGATTTATAACAGAATCTAGACATTTTTCTATATAATTTTCAACATTATATACTGGTATTATTAAACTAACTTTTGGCATATTTTCTCCTTATTTTTCTAAATATTCAAGTGCTCTATCAGCTAATTTTCCGTATTTTAATTTTTTGTCTTTTATTTTTTCTCCTAGTTCTGGCACAATTCCAAAGTTTGCATTCATAGGCTGAAATTTATCATTTTCGTTTGATATATATTTTGCTAATGCTCCTATCATTGTATATTCAGAAAATTCTTTTTTTGTATCATTATTGTATTGGTGTGCAGCATTTATTCCTGCAACTAGACCTGAGGATATTGATTCCACATATCCTTCTACTCCTGTTATTTGTCCTGCAAAATATATATTTGGAGATTTTTTTAGGTTATATGTATTATCTAATAAGTAACTAGAATTTATGTACGTATTTCGGTGCATTACTCCATATTTTATAAATTCCGCATTTTCTAGACCTGGTATCATACTAAATACTCTTTTTTGTTCTCCATATTTTAGATTTGTTTGGAAGCCTACTAAATTATACAAGCTCGCCGCACCATTGTCTTGTCTTAATTGCACTACTGCATAAGGTCTTTTTCCATATCTTGGATCATCAAATCCTACTGGTTTTAATGGACCAAATCTTAATGTATCTATTCCTCTTTTTGCCATTATTTCTACTGGCATACAACCTTCAAATATTTCTCTTTTCTCAAAATCGTGAAGTGTTACTACTTCTGCATTTATTAGTTCTTGTACAAATTTTTCGTATTCTTCTTTGTTCATTGGAAGGTTTATATAGCTTGCATCTTGCGAATTTAATCTTTCTTGCCATTTATCCATTGTTTCTTCTTTTTTCTTTTCTTGCTCATATCTATTTCCGTAAAATGCTATGTTAAAATCTATGCTTTCTTTTGTTACTATTGGAGCTGCTGCATCATAAAATGCTAGTTTTTCTTGGTCTGTTAGTTCTTGAATTTCTTTTGATAAACTTTCCGAGGTTAGTGGCCCTGTTGCGATTATTACTATTCCATTTTGGGCTAAGTCTTTTAAGTGAATTTCTTCTCCTATTTCTTTATTTATTATTTCTATAAGTGGATTTTTCTTTATTTCTTCTGTTACAATTTCAGAAAACTTTTCTCTATCTACTGCTAGTGCTTGCCCCGCTGGTACTGCTGTTTTGTCTGCTATTTTTATTAGTAAAGAGTCTAGTTTTCTTAGCTCTTCTTTTAGTAAACCACAAGCATTTGTATGTAAGTTTGATTTAAAAGAATTACTACATACTATTTCTGCTAAATTTTCATTAGAATGTGCTGGTGAATATTTTTGTGGTTTCATTTCATATAGTTTTACTTTTATTCCTCTTTTTGCTATTTGGTAGGCCGATTCTGTTCCTGCTAGGCCACCTCCTATTATTGTTATATATTCGTTCATTTTTGTTGTCTCCTTTTGGGGTATATTATATAGTATTTTTGGGGGATTTTCAATCCCTAAAAAGTTAACTTTACAAAATAGGTAAAAATCATTTTACAAAATGGGTAAATATCTATTACTGATATGCTAAAATCCAAAGATGGTGACTTTTTTGTTTCGGATTGGCTAAGGAATAGAAATACTATTGAGTTTTTAGGTATTTGGGAAGAAATTCATAACCCTAATTCTAATTATAGAATACATACTGATGCTATTAAAAATAATTTAATACCTAAGGAATTAACTAAAAATCAAATAAACTTTGTTTATGCAGAAGAAGCAGATGTATTAAATAGGGCTTTATTTGGTATGACAGCAAAAAAATGGCGTACTAAAAATCCTAATTTAGATGGAAATATAAGAGATTATGCAACAATGAATTAATTAATATGTTTAGCAAATTTAGAAAATTTGAATTATGTTTTTATAAATGAAGGATTAAAACAATCTGAAAGACTTGAAAAATTAAATAAAATAGCTATATCACAAATGCAAATTTTAAACAATACTGATATAAAATACTTGAAATAAGGTGGTCATAATTTGTGACCACTTCGTTTTAAATTCTTTTTTGTTAATTATTTATATTTTTTGTTCTATAATCATAAAAAAAAACTTACGAAATAACAAAATTTTGTAAGTTTTAAAATTTGGAGCCTTAACTATGCACGTTTACGAAATTAAGACTATAAGATTTGATTAAATCTCTCTGGTAAATTAATTGTATCATTTGTTTTTATTTTTTTCAATGGAATTATACAAAATCTTTATTACATATGATATAATTCTTATAGTGAGGTGCGTTATGAAAAATAAAAAAATAATGGTATTAGTAATCATATTTGCTATAGTAATAATATCTATCTTTAGTTTTAATTTATTAAAATCAAATAAATATTCAAATGATACTATTGGGAGTTTAGCATATAATTATACAAAAAATGAAGAAATAGTTTATTTATTAGAGGACGGAAAATATATTCCGTATATTGTTTTACACAATAATTATAGCAATAACTCTGACACATTATTGTTAAGAAAAAATGTTATAGGAAATGATGAATATTACACCGGTTATAATGGTTCAATTATGACTGAAAAAATATATAAAAGTCATTTAGAAATGAGTAATTTTGAGAATTACGAAAATACAGCAGTAGATAATTTTTTATTAAATGTATTTCCTCAAAAGTTTGAGCAAAACTTTTTAAATATAATTAACAATACAAAGTTAAGTCTTTCTTTATATAATAATGGAGATTATAATAATTCTGCAATCAATAGAAAATTTTTCATTTTATCATTTTTAGAATTAAATACTACTGATACTTGGGAAAATCAGTCAGCTAATAAAACTCGATTAAAATATTTTGAAAATGATAACAAGCGTGTGGCTAAAAATGACGCTGGTATAACAGTTGTTTATTGGACAAGAACATATGCGTGGAGTGGTTTTGGTGCTGTTGGATTAAACGGTAGTATTATAACAGAAACTAGCTCAGAAGCTAAATATGGTGTTAGGCCTGCATTAACTATTAATAGTAATACCAAAATCAAAAAGGTTTATAACCAAGATTATAATAAAGAAATTTGGATTTTAGATATATAAGTTCACAAGACAAAGACAATGCTAGCTGGCACTGTCTTTATCATTTTTAATAGGTATATATTTTTTTAGTGTAGTTTTTTGTAATTTTAAATATTCAATTTTAGTTCCAATTGCTCGTTCATCTTCAAAGTATCCAAGATAATGAAATTTATTTTTTACTTCAATTAAGCATTCAATGTTTTCTTCTAGTGCTTTAGCAATGTTCTCAATAACATATTCATCTTTTTTAGGCTTAGGTTCTTCTTTAACTTCTGGAACTTTAATCTTATATCCTATAATTAAATTTCTAATATATTCAGATTGAGATAAGTTTAGTCTTGAAAAATCTCTTTTAAAAATAAATTTTTCATCATCACTTAAAAACACATTTACTTTATTATTTCTTATTCTCATAATTTAAAGTCTCCTTTCTAAAATTTAAGGGTATGGGAATTCCCATATTGGAATTTGTATGGGAGTACAAATTCAGTGCTTGCTAGACACGATATGTGAGTACGTACTCACACATTTTCAGTATAAATTAATTCATTTAATATGATTTCTTCAGCTGTATTTTTATAATTATTCATTAGTTTTACCCATTCAAGTTGTTTTATTTCTTTATTCTTTTCAGATAGTTTTTCATCTGATTTTTTATAACTTTCCATCAAGTTATTTAATAAATTTTCTGCATTTTTACTTACTGAAACAAGATGATTAGTAATTTCATCTTTCATTAAAAGTGTAGTGTAAAGTGCTTTTTTATGTTGTTTTAAATAATCAAGTCTTAACATTCCATACTTATTAATTGTCCCTTTTTTATTATCATTTAAAGTTAAATTTGGTAATTCATAATCACCAATTCTTGTATATTTTAATTCCATAATTTAATCATTTCCTTTCTTATTTGGTTTGTTAGGATTGTAAGTAACAATTCCATATTTTGTTTCAATATCTTCTTTATTTATAATTGATTTTGTTTTTATTTCAGTAGGTGAAATAGGCACTATTCTTATAATCTTTTCATCTTTTTTAGGTGTAAATTCACCAATAATATTACCTGTATCTTCATCAACTTTTTCATAAAATTCATACATTTTTGTTTCATAAAATTCATTTAATCTATCTAAATATTCTTGTACTTGTTCATTAGAAACATTAGGACTACCAATAATAAATTCATCTTTACCATTTATTTCAACTGGTACTAATACATCTAATATTCCTTTATCTAAAAACTTCATTAAGTTATTTATATAACTCTTTCTGAAATTAATTTTTTCTATATGAAGTTCATTATTTTTATCTTTTATTAGAATAACTGATTCAATAAATTTAGATATAAATTCTTGTTTTTCATCTTTAGTTTTACTTTCCCAATTTGTTTTAACAACATCATTTAAGGTGTCTAATCTTATCATAGTCTCGCGCTCTATATCTCTATCTGCCATTAATTGTTGTGGGGTAAATGTTATATTATCTAGATTTAATAGTTCGGATTTCTTTTGTTCTAAAATTTCTAATTTTTCTTCAATTAGTTTATAATCTTCTGAAAAATCTTCCATTTCAACAATACCGCTCATATATGCTTTTTTAATGCGTTCTTTTTGTTTTTCTAACCCTCTAATATCTTTATCTATATCATCAGTTTTTGTTAGTTTATGGTCTGCTAGAATAGGTAAAAAATACTTTTTAACTGCCATATCATACTCAACTAAATCATAAATAAATTGCATTAAACATTCTTCAATTTTATCTTCACGATAATTTAAATGGCATTTCTCACAGTTATAATACATATATTTTTTCTTTTTACCACCAGAGCCTTTACACTTCATTATTCTTCCACAAGTAGGGCATTTACTCTTTTGAAAGAATAAATAAACTCTATCTCTTGTGTAAGTTCTTTGATTAACTTCTTTTTGTCTTTGGCATTCTTCCCACATTGCACGTGATATTATGGGTTCAACAACATTCATATAAATGACAGGTTCTTTGTTTTCTTTTTTAGCAATCCTTTTATATTGCTCATAATCTCCCATATAGATTTTGTTATCAATTATCTTTTGAATAGTCGTGTCTTTCCATTTCTTTGGATTTAATAGTTTCTCTTCATTAAAGATATTTGATATTTGCTGAAAACTTTTACCTTCTAAATACATTTTAAATATTCTTTCAATAACAGGTTTAGTTGTTTCATCAACAATAGTTTTCTTATTACCATCTTTTTTATATCCTAGTGGAGCAGGGCCTGGTAAATGGCTTGACTTAATTGATCCATTAAGTCCAAATTTAGTTCTTTCCGATACAATTTCAATTTCTAACTGTGATAATACTGTTAGCATTCTTACAAAAAATCTTCCGTTAGCAGTAGAAGTATTAACATCATCTCTATCACAAACAAGATAACAATTATATTTTTCTAACTGAGATATTAGTTCTTCTAAATCACGAACTGAACGAGTAACTCTATCTAGTTTGTAGGCTACAATATAGTAGATTTTTCCATCTCTCATATCTTGTAGCATTTCTTGAAATGCTGGTCTATGTTCCATATCTTTTGCAGATATTCCCGCATCTTCATAAACCTAAAATACTTCATAACCTTTAAATGCACAGAGTTGTAATAACTTTTCTTTTTGTTCTCCTAAAGAAAATCCTTCTCGTGCCTGATTCTCTGTCGAAACACGAATATAAACTGCTGCAATCATCCTTTCATTATTCATAACATTTCCTCCTTTTCTTTTAATGAAAGGCACCAAAAAAGGTGTCACATAACAAGACACCTTATACTTCATATTGATTATTTATACGACAAAATAAACCAATATTGTGGGAGTATATAAACTCTCAATTAATTAATGCCTTGCTATGTACTCTGATAAATCAGCAATATGGATTTTCTTCTTTAAATTCCCAATATAAAAATGTTTTTGTTCATTGAAGAATAAATATAGTGTATCTCCAATAATTACTTTGTGTGGCTCTACATACGCTAGATTTGTATGTTCCACAATTCTTAGGTGACCCTCAATAATCTGGTAGGGTCTGTTATTAAATTTGCAAGACCAATTAATTTTGCTCCTAAGTTCATCACTCATATTGATTTTCTTTTTAATTATTTTAATCATATCACATCACACCTTTCTTTGCAATAACGCACAAAAAAATCAATCTTTTCAGATTGATTTAATCATTAACGTCACATCGGTGCGACGATTTTACCTTATGGAGCAGGTAGTGGGAATCGAACCCACGTAGCTAGCTTGGAAGGCTAGGGTTCTACCATTGAACTACACCTGCA
>ERZ827101.568-NODE-568-length-57813-cov-6.430953_pt1 | contig 57813 bp, 57 predicted proteins | sample MGYA00519869_ERZ827101 | MGnify/ENA primary metagenome ERZ827101 (study PRJEB31778, sample SAMEA3449256) | human gut metagenome | biome: human gut; feature: human-associated habitat; material: faeces | place: United Kingdom | collected 2010/2012 ...
TTTTGTCTGTAAAAATTCTAGGTCTGACGCAGCCTCTGTATTTTCTTTTGCTTTTGCCGCATTTGTTAAAATTCCATTTTGGCCTGTTAACATTGACACACTCACACCAGCCAAAATAAGTAGTACTATTATTGTTACTACTAGTGCAATTAAGGTTATACCTCTTTGTTTTTTTCTTACAATACTTCCTTCTTGTAGTATTTCAGCTAATTTTTTCATCATATGTTCTCCCTTTCTTATAATTAATTTATGTACATATTCTATACTATTATTTTTATTTTGGCAACACTTTTTCCAAAAAATAATTATTTTTATTAATTATTTTTTTATTATCAACATTTTATATGTAGTATAGTTACTTTTTTCAAGGTTTCATTCACAATTCGACAAACTTTTCATTATTTTTATTATAAAATATATAATAATTCCCTGTTTTTCGGTTATATTAATATAAATCATTGTATTTTTGTGCATTACGAATTTTGAATTATTTTAGCTCACTTTTTAATATTCCAATTCGATGGTATTATTATATAATATTATGAAAGTAGGTGTTAATATTGCTAATTAAAAACGAAGATATATTACAAATTTTAGGAAAGAATTTAAAACAAGCTCGAAAAGATTTAAAGTACACACAAGAATTTGTTTCAGAAGGAGTCAATATTTCAATAGATTTATTAAGAAACATAGAAAATGGTAGAAATGTTGGTAGTGTTCCTACTTTATTAAATTTATGCAACTTCTTAAAAATTTCACCAAATAAACTGTTTGAAGGTCTTTTGACATTCAGAGAAGAAACTTTAGATTCAACTTTAACAGAATATTTAAAGGCTTTTTCACCTAATGATAGAAAAGTTTTTAGAGATATAATTATCCACGTAGATAAAAATTATTAAAAAAAGTAGCAAGTGTTTGCTACTTTTTTCTGATTGGGGACGGTTCTTTTTCGGAAAAAGAACCGTCCCCAATCCAAAAAATTATTTTCTAAGCTCCATTCCATCTTTTTCTAAATCAGCAATTACTTTATCCATAATAGCTACAATCTCATCATCATTTAAAGTTCTATTATTATCTCCAAATGTTAACGAATAAGCTAAACTCTTTTTATTTGCATCAATGTTCTTTCCTTCATATAAGTCAAAAACATTAATATCAATTAAAAGTTTGCCAGCTTTTTTCTTAATCTTAGAGGCAATATCGCTTGATGGAATATTTTTATTAACTAAAATTGATAAGTCTTTCTTAATTACTGGGAATTTTGAAATTTCTTTAAATTTCATCTTTCCAACACGTTTTGCAAGTAATTTATCTAAATTAATTTCCATTACATACACATTTTCTTTTTCAATTTCTGGATGGATTCTACCTATAATTCCAACAATGTCATTATTTACAGAGATTTCTGCAGTTTGACCTGGGTGGAATTCTTTTGGCATTTGTTTTGGCATAACAAAACTATATCTTCCGTTATATCCTAAGAAATCAAGTAATTCTTCTGTTACTCCTTTTATGTCATAAAAATTAATTTGTTCATTATATCCAATTTTGTTATAGTATTTTCCTGTCATCAAAACACATATTTTTTTGTTTTCGCCAAATTCGCCATTTTTATTCCAGAAACCTTTTCCAATTTCGAATAGACAAACATCTTTGTTTTCACGTGCTTTATTGTATTCATATATTTTATATAATGATGGAATTATACTATATCTTAATGTGTTTCTTTCTTCTGTTATTGGATCTAGCAATTTTAATGGTTCAAACTCATCTGTTGTAAATTTCTTTACATCTTTGTCATTTATTAAAATATATGATAAAGTTTCGTTTAGGCCTAAATCACTCATTTTATGTCTAATTTTTCTCATTGTTTTGTCTACACTTCCCATTTTCATTGGAACAACTGGAAGTTTACCTTGAATATTATTTACTCCATAAATTCTTCCTACTTCTTCTACTAGGTCCTCTTTGATGTCGATGTCGATTCTTCTGGTAGGTACTGTAACTACAACTGATTTTTCGCTTGGTTCTATTTCAAATTTTAGTTTTTTAAATACATTATTTATATCATCATTTGAAATATTTGTACCTAATACATCATTTATAAATTTATATTCAATTTCGATTTCTTTTTCTTTGTTATTAGTCACATCATATTTAAGCATTCCCTTGCAAACTTTTGCTCCAGCATATTTTTCTAGCAAATTGCAAGCTCTTTCAATTGCCATATATGTTCTTGCAGGGTCTAAGCCTTTCTCAAATCTGTTACTTGCCTCACTTCTTAAAATTTTATTTGATGTTTTTCTTACCTTCACCGAATCAAATATAGCAGATTCAATTATAACATTTTTAGTTGTAGCTTCAACCTCTGTATTTAATCCTCCCATAACTCCTGCTAAGCCAACTGCCTTTGTGCCATCTGTAATAACTATATCATCTTTAGTTAAAGTTCTTTCTTGGCTATCTAATGTTGTTAATTTTTCGCCATCTTCAGCCATTCTTACAACTATTTTGTTTCCAAGGTTATCTGCATCATAAAAATGAAGTGGTTGACCAAGCTCTAACATAACATAGTTACTTATGTCTACTACATTATTTATTGGTCTAATTCCTGATGCAATTAGTCTATTTCTTATAAATTCTGGGCTCTCTTTAATTTGAACATCTTTAACCTTTCTTGTTAAAAATACTGTACAATTATCTGTTTCAACTTTAGTTTCAAACTCTTTTGAAATATCATTTTCAGATTCTTTGTGACTTATATCTGGTATGGTTACTTCCTTATCGTATATAGCTGACACCTCATAAGCCATTCCTAAAACACTTAGTAAATCTCCTCTGTTTGCTGTTAATTCGAAATCTATAACACTATCATCAAGCTTTAAAAACTTAATAGGGTCTCCACCAACTGGTGCATTTTCTGGAAGTTCCGCAATTCCATTTTTATCAGCTTCTGATAAGAATTTCTTATCAATTCCAATTTCATATAAGGCACATAACATTCCATTTGAAACTTGACCTCTTATGACACCTTTTTTAATTTTGAAATCACCAGGAAGCTCAGCACCTACTTGTGCCACAATAACTTTTAGCCCTTTTCTTACATTTGGTGCACCACACACAATATCTAAGATTTCAGTTCCTATATTAACTTTACATATATGAAGATGGTCAGAATCTGGATGTTCTTCGCATTCTATTACCTCTCCTATTATTAAATGAGTTGCGTTTATTAACTTTTCTGCTGAATCATACTCATTTCCAACTCTTGTCATATCTTCTGCTAGAGTTTTTACATCTAGGTTTTCATCTATATTTACATATTCTTTTAGAAAATTTGTACTTAATTTCATATTTTTTGCTCTCCCTTTCTTTTTTCGAAATGGGGACGGTTCCTTTTTGAAAAAGGAACCGTCCCCATTTCAAAATTTCTACTCCTCGTCTTTTCTATCAAATTGTTTTAAAAATCTTACATCATTTGCATAAAGATATCTCATATCTGTAATGCCATATCTAAACATAGCCAATCTATCAATGCCTGTTCCAAATGCAAATCCGCTATATTTTTCAGGGTCATAACCATTCATCTTCAAAACATTTGGATGAACAATACCACTACCCAAAACTTCTATCCATCCTGTTTGTTTACAAAGATTACATCCTTTTCCGCCACATTTAAAGCAAGTTACATCCACCTCATAAGATGGTTCTGTAAATGGGAAATAGCTAGGTCTAAATCTTAAATCTAAATTTGCTCCTATTATTTTTCTAACAAAAATTTCCAATGTTCCCTTAAGATCTGCTAAAGATACATTTCTTTCTTTTTTGTCAATTACTAATCCTTCTATTTGATTAAATTGATGTGAATGTGTTGCATCATCTTCCCTACGATATGTCTTTCCTGCTGTTATTATTCTTATTGGACTTTTTTCAGTATTTGCAACCATTGTTCTTGCTTGAACTGCTGATGTTTGGGTTCTTAGCAAATATTCGTCTGTTATATAAAAGCTATCTTGCATATCTCTTGCAGGATGTCCTTTAGGTAAATTTAATCTTTCGAAACAAAATTCATCTGTTTCAAGTTCTGGTCCTTCTACTACATCATATCCCATTGATACAAATAGGTCCTCTATATCTTCTATTATTCTATTTACTGGGTGCAAGCTTCCTCTTTTTAATTTACTTCCAGGTAAAGTTATGTCTATTTTTTCATCTTCTAATTTTTTATTTAATTCTTCTTGTTTAAATAAAGTTTCTTTTTCCTCTATTAATTTTTCTAATTCTGCTTTTACATCGTTCACAAGATTTCCAATTATTGGTCTTTCTTCTGGTGATAGGTCTTTCATTCCTCTTAATACTGCTGTTAATTCACCTTTTTTACCTAGATATTTTACTCTTAATTCTTCTAGATTTTTTAAATCAGTTGAGTTTTTTATTTCTTCAATTGATTTTAGTTTGATTTGTTCTATTTGTTCTTTCATTCTTTTTGCCTTCCTTTCTTTTTGGCACATTGGGACCGGTTCTTTTTGTGCCCATTTTTAATTATTTTAAAAATGCCACAAAAAGAACCGGTCCATTTGGGGCATTAAAAAATCCACTTCGCCTACAACAATAGGACGAAATGGATTTTCCGTGGTACCACCTAAATTTATTAATTTGCTTTTCTTAAAGCTTAATTAACCTTATTTAAAACCTATAACGTGGTTTAATCGCTCAATGCTAATTACTTTGGTTTGTTGCTACTTTTTCCGCAACCCAAAAGCTTTCACAAAAAGTTCTAAAAAAGTGAAATTTCAATATATAATTTTAAATAGCTTTCAGCCGAGGCTATTTTCTCTTTAACAAATTTTCCATATATCTACTTTGCTTTTTTATCGAATTTTTATATTATGTTTACTATATTATCACGAATTGTAAAATTATGCAATACTTTTATGTAAATTTCTATGCTCTAGGATGTGTCTTTTTATAAACATCATTTAATCCATCATTCTGAAATTGCATATAAACTTGTGTTGATGATATATCAGAATGTCCAAGCATCATTTGAATAGATTTTAAATCTGCACCATTTTGTAATAAATGTGTTGCAAATGAATGTCTTAATGTATGTGGTGTTATATCTTTTGTGATATTTGCTTGTTCTTGATAGAATTTTATTATTTTCCAAAATCCTTGTCTTGTTAATCTTCTACCGTTTAAATTAACAAACAACGCCTGCTCTTTTTCTGTTTTTACCAATATATTACGTGCATCTTCTATATATTCTTTTAAAGCATCAAGTGACATTTTTCCTAATGGAATTGTTCTTGTTCTACTGCCATTTTTGCACATAACTGTTCCTTCTTTTAAATCTACATCTTCTATATTTAAAGATATTATTTCTGTAACTCTCATTCCTGTTGCATAAGCAAATTCAAGCATTGCTTTGTCTCTTGTTCCTTTTAAATCTACATCTTTTGGTTGCTCTAATAGTAATTCTACTTCTTGTGATGTTAAAATACAAGGTGTTCTTTTTTCTATTTTTGGTGATTGTATATTTTCTGTTGGATTTTGCATTGTTTTTTTGTTTTTTACTTCATATTGATAAAATGCTCTTATTGATGCTATTGTTCTAGAGATTGTTGATGGTTTCTTTCCCTCTTCCTCTGATAAGTGCTCTAAGTATTCTTTTATATCTTGCTCTGTTACTTTATTATATTTTATACCTTTTTCATCTAGATATTCTGAAAATTGCTTTAAATCTCTTTTGTATGATTGAAGTGTGTTGTTAGATACTTTTTTGTCAACTTCAAGAAATTTATAAAATTGTTTTAATTGTTTTTCCATTACCATTCTCCATCTTTTTTATATTTTATGCAATAATCTATTTACATAAGGTTCCTATATGTTATATCAAACTAATCAGAAAATGTAAATAGTTTTTGGAGATTTTTTTGTTTTTTTCGCATTGGGACCGTTTCTTTTTGCCAAATCAGAAAATCACCTTCTTCATTACAAAACCTAATAACGAAACTGATATCTCACATTCTAGCAAACTAGCTACCAATAATAAAATCACCATCAAACTTGAAATAACACTGTGTCTTATAATTTCTATTTTTATATTCTCTCTTCTTCTATCATTTACAATAGCCTTGTACAGCTTAATACTACTCACTCCCATAGTAAGAAGGGCTGGTATAAAAACTATATTTTGCAAAGTTAGCCCCATAAAGCCAAATAACAAACCTTTTCCAGCTCCGACAAGCCAATGATATGGATGATACCGTATATCCTAAGCAAAATCCCCTAAATAATATTATTCCCAAAACAACAGGCATTCCTATTATTGTTGTTCCTGCAAGCCAAATTATTATAGCTAATCCAATATTGCTTTTTATTGAATCCATTAGCAAATCGGACTTATCCAAATTTTCCATTGTTTTAAATTTTTCTATGAATTCATTTATATATGATATAACACTAGTTTCTTGCTCCTCTGAGCAATTATTTATAAACATTACTCCTATAAATATCCCTATTAAAAATATTATTAAAACTAATATATACTCTTTTAAATTATTTGATATATATTGACCTATCATGTTTTTTATAATTGATGGCATTTTTATTTTTTTCATTTGGAAGTTCTCCCTTTTTTGTTTTTTTAATGTTTATTCCATTTAATTTGTAAAAAGAACTTCTTTTTGATGGAGAATTTTTCGAAATGGGGACGGTTCCTTTTTGAAAAAGGAACCGTCCCCATTTCGAAATTACCAAAAAATAGAGGTAAACTTTCTATTTTACCTCTACTTTTCCATAAACTCCTCCGCCACCAGAGTGAACGTGGATATTTCCATTTATACTATTCATTATGTTTTTAGCAACTTTTGCTCCAACAACTGCTTCTATATCATCTTCTGATACTTTATGTAAAACATTCATTTCTGTTTCAAAATTGCTTAATAATTTTTCAACAGTCTTTCCTCCAACTCCTGGGATAAAACTTAGTGGCACTTGATATATGTAAGGTGGTCTATTTTCCGGGCTTTTTGTTTCTTTTTTATCTTTTATTAATTCTATTCTATCAAAAACTCCAAAAGTTATATTGGTTCCGCCACATTTTGGACATACTGTTGCTGCTTGGTCTATCTCTATTGAATCATTACAGTCTTCGCAAAAACTTCTATGATATTTTCCAAGTTTTGGGTCTAATCCATAATTTGCAAGCACTTTTCTTCCATCTTCATTTTTTAGTGCTTTTACAATTTCTTTAAATGATATATCTTCTACCTGCATTTTGTTATATTCTCTTGCAATTTTTGGTAGAGAATGTGCATCTGAATTTGTTACAAATGTTTTATTTTCTAATTCTGATATTTCATCTGCTAAGAATGTATCTGAACTTAATCCTAATTCTACTGCGAATATTTTGTCATATTTTTCTTTGAATATGTCTTTTAGTCTATCTGTGCAATTTCCATAATAACTTTTATGTGGCGTAAATATATGAGCTGGTATTACTATTCCATTATATTTTTCTACAATATCTACTAAATCATATCCTGACAAATCTGAACGTTGTGTGCTTAAAGTTACATTTTTTACGTGTTTTGCAAGTTCATTTGAAAATCCTTTTATGTCTTTTAGATATGGGAAAAAGCATACATTATGCGCACTTCCAGATTTTCCATTTCTTCCTTTTTCTGATGTCTCAACTTCACTTCCAAGTAATATGCAAACTTTGTCTTTGTATATTATTCCTCCATCTTTAAGTTCATACGCATCTCCTGTTTTTAAGAAGTTTTCTATGTCCTCTATAACATAAGGTGATGCACAGTCTATTATTCCTGCAACTTGTATTCCTTTTCTTTCATAACATTCTTTTGCTATATTTGCAAAATTTAAGCTCCTTGCTCCTGTTATTTTTATTGGTTTTCCATTTTCTGATCTTCCTATATGTATATGTAAATCTGCAAATATTTCATACATTTTTGCTATTCCTCCACTTTGTATTTTGATTTATGATTTAGTACTTTTTGTGTTGTGTCATCACTAAATAAAGCTCTACTTTGCTTTTTTGTAGCAGATGCTAATTCTTTCATTTTTTCTAAATCTGATTTCATATTTTGTACTTCATTTGGTTCTTTTGCTAGAACTCTTTTGGCTTTTTTCTTTATGTTTTCTTCTATTGCTTCATTTATTTTGTCTGAATAATTATTTGCAAGTGCTGCAATAAAAGTCTTTACATTAGCTTCTTTGTTGTGCAAATGAACTAATTTTTTTATAATTGGCACATCTATTGTTTCTTTTATTGTTATATTTTCTAATTCTTTTATGAATTCTGTAAACATTTCCATATATCTGTTATCAGCATATTTTAAGTTTCTTTCTTTTAATACAACTAATGCTTCTTCTGTTGAAAATGCGTCTCTTTCAACCCTGTTTAGTATTAGTCCTGTAAATTGGTCTACTATTTCTAAAATGTCGCTTTCTCTTTCTCTTGGTGAGCTTTCACTGTATCTGTTTACCTCTTCACATATTTTACAAAAACGTTTGCTGAATCCTAATGTGCTTAAATATTCTGCTCCATCTTTTGCAAATGTTTCTAATTTTCCTATTTTTTGTGCATTTTCTATTTTTTTACAGTTACATAGTAGCATTGCTGTTAATACTAGGTTTTTATCAACATTTATTTGCATATATTCTATAAACATTTTTGCTATTTCTGCTTTTAATACTATTGATTTATCAAAAAATATTCCTGTTTTTTTTGATAAATAGTATGTTATTAACATTTTTTGAGATAAATTTTCTTCTTCTAATATATAAGTTGCGAAATCTTCCATCTTTTTCCTCCTAAGTGTCTTTAATACATTTTAATTATATTTTATATTTCGACAATTTGCAAGTAGTTTTTTTAATTTTTTTTTGGAAATAAATTATGATTTTTTATTCTTTCTTGAAAATATTATTTTTACTTTTTCTCCTCCCCATATTTCTATGCATTTTGGTGCATTTAGTAATTGTTTACATAATTTCAGCGTCTTTCATTGACAAAATTTACATAAAGTTGTATAATGTCTTTGTTACTGAATAATATTCAACATAATAACAGGAGGAATTAAAATGAACGAAGAATTCAGAATTTACCACGTAGCCCGGAACGCAGCACGTCATAATAGCGCGTTAGATGACGAGCTCTATGGTACACCTGAGCCATCTGTAGGCGAAAGAGATTGGACTCTCGACAATCCAAAAAAATACCTCGATGATATCAATGCAGAATTGCCAAAAGTAGACAGAGCAATTGATGACTTGATTTACATTCTTAAAGAAAAGAATCTTCTCTCAAAAGAATTTTTTGGCGACTTGCAGGCCAAAAATATCATCGATACAACTGGAAGAAAAGTAGAGCTCCGTGCTATCAACAGTGCTACCAAAAACTGCCAATTTAAGTTGCCAAGCTTAACTGTTGCAAACGCGCATGCTTACCATGCGTTTACCGTTAGACAGTTTGAATACGCAGAGAAACTGTCGCAGATGCTACAGACGCAGTCGCCGAATGAAATTCCGGTGATTCAGTCTAAGGCTGAACGTCAGCTTAAAGTACTGGTTGCAGCCTATAGAGATTTAACTTCAACATACGTAAGATACTATGAGTATTTAAACCCTAAAAACTCACAGGAATAATCTTACAGTGTAACACAATCATTAATTCCAACAGAGGGACGTAAACTCGCCCCTCTGTTTTGTTTTGTCAATTTTTTCTTAATATATTAGATGAAAAAAGAATCAGAGAAACTCAATTTTTATAATTCGAGTTTCTCTGGTTCTCTTTTTTTAAAAATTAATAATAATATCTCTCTTCAATTTTTTATCTTTAGCAACTCCGCTTCCTACAAATACTCTATTTTCGCTATACACCCTATATATTCCATCACTTTTATCACAAAAAATTTTCACACCATTTAAGAACTTTCTAATCTTCATATTATCAAGAACTATCTCATTTTTATCCATCAAAAATTCCTCTATTGAAATAAACTTACTCTTTATAATATCCCTATTTACAACACCATCATCACCAACAACATCCGAAATCCTAACAGCCTGTTCAATTCTAAAATCCCCAACTCTAGTTCTATTTAAACCGCTCATAAATCCTACTGTTCCAAGTCTTTCAGCAATATCCTCACAAAGACTTCTTATATAAGTACCTTTTGAGCACCAAACCTTATACACAATTTCCTTCATATCCTTAGATATAGAAATCAAATCAATATCAAAAATCTCAATCTCGCGAGGTTCTATCTCTACTTTCTTACCACTTCTAGCATATTCATAAAGTTTTTTACCATTAACTTTAATTGCTGAATACATAGGTGGAATTTGGTTTTGTTTTCCTTTAAATTCAGAAAGAACTTTCCTTACATTTTCTGCATCAAACATATCATCTGTTACTGGCTTTTTTTCAATGATTTCTCCTTCTTGGTCCCCTGTAGAAGTCTTTTCCCCTAACCTAATAGTTGCAATATATTCTTTATCATGATTTACCAAATACTTTGATAAACTAGTTCCTTTTCCAACCAATATTGGAAGTACACCTGTTGCAAGTGGGTCTAAAGTTCCTGTATGTCCTGTTTTTTCGTGAAATGTGTGTTTCAGTTTTTGTACTATATCATTCGATGTCCAATTTTTTTCTTTGTTTATTATTATAATTCCATCCATATAAACTCCTTTATTTTGAAATGGGGACGGTTCCTTTTTCAAAAAGGAACCGTCCCCATTTCAAAAAATTCATTTTTGTTTTCTACATAAGTTGTTTCCTAACTTCTTTAAGAACCTTATCTCTAATCTGCTCAATCGTTCCTTTGCCATAAGCTCCAGCAGCTCTTAAATGTCCGCCACCGCCAAGCATAATGGCAATACTTGCAACATCAACATACTCTAAGGACCTTAAAGAAATCTTATATCCTTTTCCTTTTACCTCGTGTAAAAATATTGAAACTTCAACATCATCTATGTTTTTACCTACATCAACAATTCCTTCATGGTCACCAGGAACAGCATTTACCTCTTCTTGGTCTTGTCCAGTTATATATGTAAAAGCAACTTTTCCATCTTCAAAAAATTCTAATCTATCCATCGCCCTTTTCGTTAACTCGAAATTAGCTTTATTTTTTGTGTGTAAAGCTCTTCTAAATATTTCAGATATGTTTACACCAAGTGATAAAATTTCTGCTGCAAATTCAAATGTTTCTGTAGTTGCTCCATAAGAAAATCCACCTGTATCTGTAATTATTCCTGTCATTACACAAGTTGCCATATCTTTAGTCATTTTTATTCCAAAATAGCTAAACATTCCAATTAAAACTTGTGCACATGCTGGTGCAACTGGATTTACAAAGTTTATATCTCCATACATTATGTTACTACTATGATGGTCTATTACTATTTTTGTTTTTGCTTTTTCGAAATATTTTGTGTAGCCTTTTAATATTTTGATATCTGCACAATCTAATGCTATTGCTAAATCGTATTTTTCTACATCGCTAGATTTTTTTAATTTATCTATTTTAGGTAAAAATGAAAATGATTTTGAATATTCTGGTATTATAATATCTACATTTTTCCCCATTTCTTCTAAGGCTAAACCTGTTGCTAAAGAACTTCCTACTGCATCTCCATCTGGTAATTCGTGTGTTAGTATTACAATTTTTTCTGCTTTTTTTATTTCTTCTAATATTGTATCTAGTGTCATATTTCTTCCTTTCTGCCCCATCGGGACCGGGTCTTTTTGGTGCAATGTTCCCAAAAGACCCGGTCCTAATGGAACATTTTACTTCTCTTCTGGCATAATTTCCTTCAAAATACTCTCGATTCTAGAGCCATACTCCATACTCTCGTCAACCTCAAAAATAAGTTCAGGAGTATATCTTAAATTAACTCTTTTAGCAATTTCAGATCTTATATAACCTGAGGCTTTCTTAATACCCTCAAGAGTGTTTTTCTTGCTCTTGCAATTAAGTAAACTAATATAAACTCTAGCAGTACGCAAATCTGGAGCAGTTTTGACCTTAGTTACACTAATTAGTCCTGTTATATTTTGATTTCTTAAATCTTGGTCAATTATAACACTAATTTCTTTTTTTAACTCCTCATTAACCTTGTCCATTCTATTTGTTGTTTTTCTTTGTGGCATAATATCCTCCTAACTTTTTCGTATTGGGACCGTTTCCTTTCACGAAAAGATTGTTTCTTTTTCCGCTGGGACCGTTTCTTTTCGCGAAATTTTTCGTGAAAGGAAACGGTTCCAACGCAAAAAACCGGTCCCAAAAGAGCAATTATCTTTTTATTTCTTTCATAATATAAGCTTCTAAGATGTCTCCCTCTTTAATATCATTATATTTTTCTAATTGGATACCACATTCAAAGTCTTTTGCAACTTCTTTTGCATCATCTTTGAAACGTTTTAAAGATATAAGTTTTCCGTCGTGGATAACAACATCATCACGAATAACTCTAACTCCTGCGTTTCTAGCAATTTTACCTGTAAGTACCATTGCTCCACCAATTGTTCCAACATTTGATATTTTAAAGATTTGTCTAATTTCTGCAGTTCCTATAACCTCTTCCTCGAATTTAGGGTCAAGCATTCCTTTCATAGCAGCTTCTACGTCGTCTATTGCTTGGTAAATTACAGAATATTGTTTAATTTGAACTTCGTCTTTTTCAGCTTCATTTTTAGCTGTTGCAACTGGTCTTACATTAAATGCAATTATAATAGCATTTGAAACCTTTGCAAGTGTAACATCAGATTCTGTAACAGCTCCTGCTGCTGAGTGGATTACTTTTACTCTTACTTCCTCATTTGATAATTTTTCTAGAGATTGTTTTAATGCTTCAACAGAACCTTGAACATCTGCTTTTACAATTAAGTTCAATTGTTTTAATTTTCCTTCTTCCATTTGTCCAAATAGATTATCTAATGTTACTGCTGATACTTGGTTTATTGATTTTTCTCTAGCTTGACGTTTTCTTCTTTCTATTAAGTGTTTAGCCATTTTTTCATCTTTAACTTCATAGAAGATGTCTCCTGCTTGTGGAACTTCTGTTAATCCCATAATTTCTACTGGTGTTGATGGTCCAGCTGATTTTACTTTTTTACCTTTATCATTTACCATTGAACGTATTCTACCAATTGATGTTCCAACAACTACGGTATCTCCAACATCTAGTTTTCCTCTTTGAACTAGAACTGATGCAATAGCACCTTTATTTTTATCAAGTCTTGCTTCTATTACAGCACCTTTTGCTTGTTTTGTAGGGTTTGCTTTTAATTCTAAGACATCCGCTTCTAGTAATACCATTTCGAGTAATTGATCGATATTTAAATTCTTCTTAGCAGAGATTTCAACATAAATTGTATCTCCTCCCCATTCTTCTGGTACTAATTCATATTGCATTAATTCTTCTTTAACTTTTTGAGGGTTGGCATCTGGTAAATCTATTTTGTTGATTGCAACAATTATTGGAATTCCAGCTGATTTTGCGTGGTTAATAGCTTCAACTGTTTGAGGCATTACACCATCATTTGCAGCAACAACCAATATTGCAATATCAGTAATTTGAGCACCTCTTGCTCTCATTTGAGTAAATGCTTCGTGTCCTGGTGTATCTAAGAATGTAATATCTCTATCATTAACCTTTACTTGATATGCACCAATTGCTTGTGTAATTCCACCTGCTTCTCCACCTATTACATTTGTTTTTCTAATTACATCTAGAAGTGATGTTTTACCATGGTCAACGTGACCCATAACAACAACTACTGGTGGACGTTCTTTTAATTCATTTTCTTTGTCCTCAGATTCATCAAATAATACATCTTCTTCTTTAACTTCTTGTTTCTTGTTTGCAGTTACACCAAATTCAGAAGCAACTAAAAATGCTGTATCAAAATCCAAGTTATTGTTTAAAGTAGCCATAATTCCAAGTGACATAAGTTTCATTATTACTTCACTTGATGTCTTTTTAAGCTCTGTTGCTAAATCTTTAACACTAATAGATTCAGGTATTGTAATTTCTGTAAGTTTGAAGATTTTTTGTTTTGTTCTTTCTTCTCCTTTTGCCACTTTCTTCTTACCTTTTCTACCTCTTTGTGTTGTTAAATCATAATAATCAAGCATACTGTCTTCTTGGTCCTCGAACATATTTGATAAATTATTTCTTTGTTTTAAGTTATTTAATTTCTTCTCATTTATAGAATAATCCTCTTGATTTCTTCTTGATTTTTTCTTAGCACTTCTATTTTCATCATATTTGCTATTATTTTTTTGTTTATCAATATTTCTGCTATATTCACGAGCTGACTTCTCTTCGATATTTGTTTCAACAGTAATAATGTTTTTGATGTTTTTCTCAATTCCTTTTTCATCTAATGGACGTCTATTATTGTTTCCAAATCTGTTTCCGCCATTGTTGTTATAATTATTATTGTAACCATTTCTACCATTTTGATTATTGTTTCTGAAATTATTTTGACCATTATTTCTACCATCTCTATTATCTCTTTGCCAAGGTTTTTCTCCATTATTATTTTGATATCTGTTATTATCTCTTTTTTGGAAACCATTTTGACCATCATTATTTCTGTTATTTGGTCTAAATCCATCTCTTCTATTATTTTGATAGCCATTTCTATCATTATTTCTATTATTGTGAGATTGGTAATTTCCTCTTTCTGATGATTGGTTTCTTCTATCTTGGAAGTCATTATTTTTATTCATATTTACATTTTGATTTTTTGTATGTACCACATTTTCTTGGACTTTTGGTTCTACTTTTTGTTCTACCTTTTTTTCTTCTACTTTCATTGCTTCTTTTTTCTCGGTATCCTCTTTCTTTTTATTTTCAACTTTCTTTTCGTCTTTATTCAAACCAAATAACTCACTTACAGTCATAGGTTTAGTTGGTTTGTTTCTATAGACTATATTATAATCCTTTTTTTGATTTCTTTGTACAAATGGATTTTTATTATCATTACGTTTTGGTTCTTGCTTTTTCTCTTTATTTCCCTCTTCCTCGATAATCACTTCTCTTCTAATTATTACTGGATTATCTTTCTTTTGTGAATTTTCTTTTTTAGGCTTTTTCTCCTCTTTTGGTTTTACATCTGTTACACCTTTTCTTTGATATTTAGCTTTTAAATTTTTAACATCATCATCAGAAATAACACTTAAATGGCTTTTTATATTTATACCCATCTCTTTTGCTTGTTCTAGTAAATCTTTACTAGATACATCCATTTCTTTTGCTAGTTCATATAATTTCATTTTACCCAATAATCTCACCTCCATTTATAAAATTTCTTAAATTCTCGTATATACTTTCATCAATTTCCATCTCAAAAGTTCTAGAAATTCTTTTATTTTTTATAGCTTTATTTAGACATTCTTCAGATTTACAAAGGTAAATTCCTCTTCCATCTTTCTTTCCTGTTAAATCTATACTGATTTGCCCATCTTTATTTTTTACAACTCTTATCAAGTCTTTTTTGTCTTTTTTGCTATTACAACCTATACAAGTTCTTTGTGGTATTTTTTTCAAATTAAATCTTCTCCTTTTTAATCTCTCTTTTGATTTTATATTCTTTAGAATTGCTTTCTATTCTTCATTATTCTCTATTTCTTCTGAAGAATCTTCTTTTTCGCTACTTTCCTCTTGATTTTCTGAATTTGCCTGTTCTTGTAGCATTTGTCTAAATTGACTTTCAGATTTTATATCAATTTTCCAATTAGTAAGTCTTGCTGCAAGTCTTGCATTTTGACCAGCTTTTCCTATTGCTAAAGATAATTGGTCATCTGGAACTATTACTTGAGCAAATTTTTCATCTTCTTTACTATCAACAGCCATTATTTTTGCAGGAAGAAGTGCTGCTGCTATATATATTGAAATATCTGGGTTCCATTCTATAACATCAATTTTTTCTCCATGTAATTCATTTATTACATTTTGAATACGTATTCCACGTTGACCTACACAAGATCCTACTGGGTCAATATTAGGGTCTTGAGAATATACCGCAACTTTGCTTCTCTTTCCTGGATCACGTGATACACTCTTAATTTCTATTAAACCTTCATATATTTCAGGTATTTCGAATTCTAAAAGTTTTCTTACAAAATCTGGATGGCTTCTAGAAACTATTACTTGTGGTGCACCTTTTTCACCTTTTTCTACATCTACAACATAGGCTTTTATTTTATCATTAACATTGTAATTTTCTGTTGGGATTTGTTCTTTTAATGGCATAACACCCTCAAGTTTACCTAAATCCATTACAACAATTCCTCTTTCAGCTTTTTGAATAGGACCAGAAACAATTTCACCTTTTTTGTCACTATAATCATTATATAAAATTTCTCTTTCAGCTTCTCTTATTTTTTGAACTATAACTTGTTTTGCTGTTTGTGCTGCTATTCTTCCGAAATTTTTTGGTACTATTTCAATTTCTACATTGTCACCTATTTGTATTGATTTATTTATTTTCTTAGCTTCATCTAAACTAATTTCTTGTACTGGATCATTTGCTCTTTCTACAACTTCTTTTATAGAGTATACATAAGTTGCTCCTGTTTGTTTATCCATTACAACTTTTACGTTTTCTAATGCATCAAAATTTCTTTTATATGCTGTAACTAATGCTGATTCTATTGATTCTAATAAATATTCTTTTTTTATTCCTTTTTCTTTTTCTAGGTCTTCTAGTGCTAATATTAATTCTTTGTTATCAATTGCTTTCATTTTTTAACTTCCTTTCTTGGGACCATTGGGGTCGGTTCTTTTTGGTCCCGTTTTTCCCATTGGGACCGTTTCTTTTTGCGAAAAGATTGTTTCTTTTTTTGCTGGGACCGTTTCTTTTCGCTAAAAAATTTTATTCGGTGTATACTGTTTTTACTTGTGATATAATTTTTCTGTCTATTGTTGTATTTTTACCTTCTGCTTCAACATCTAATGTGCTTTCTGTTATATCTCCTAACGTTCCAGTGTATTCTTTTTTGCCATTTTCATCTTTTTTGAATAGTTTGATGTTTACTTCTTCACCTTTGAATTTTTTTAGTTGCCAATCTTTTCTTAGTAGTCTTTCTATTCCTGGTGATGATATTTCTAAAAAGTATTGTTCTTCTATTGGATTTGCTTCGTCGATTGTTTCTTTTATTTCGTTGTTGACTTTTTCACAATCGTCTAATGATATTCCTTTTCCGCTGTCTATTACTATTCTTAGGATTTTGTTTGAACCTTCTTTTGTGTATATTACATCATACAGCTCATATCCAATTTTTTCTATTTTGTCTTTTACTAGGCTTTCAACCTTTTCTTCGATTTTTGCCAAATTTTACCTCCTATTTTACAAGAATTAAGAGCGAGATTTTTGCTCTCGCTCTTTCCTTTCTCTTTATGTCTTTTATAGTATACTACTTTTGGGGGTAAATTGCAAGTGTTTTGAGGGATTCTTTTTAATTTTTAGAGTTATTTGCTATTTTCTACATATAATTATCCTCTTCTACGCAGCTGTAACTATTCGATATAAAGTACAACACGAAAACCGATAGCAACGTCGTGAACAGAATAGGATTGATGATATCCGTATCTCTTAGAAATTGGGCTGTCTGAACCGTCTCCACCAAAACTACCACCGCGAAGGACAGTATAATTTGCAGTAATCGCTTGGTCTTTTGTAAGTAAAGATTCTGTACCACTGTGGTTACCAACCTCTGTTGTCCATTCCCACATATTTCCTGCCATATCATAAATATTTTTTATTTTATTTTGAGAAATACTTCCTTCAATAGCATTTACTCCTGTTGCTAATTCTGTATATCCTGTTGTAATTCCATTTCCTTTTTTATATATTGGTGAAATTATCCAGTCATTATTGTATTGATGGACAGCATAAAGTGAATCGAGAAATTTTATATTACTATTAGCATAATTTCCATATCCTGTACTATTATTTCCTATTCCAACTATATCAATTTCCATCCACTCAACAATTGTATCCCATGCATAGCTATCTATTAATTGACTTGTTACTGAATTATTTTCTTCATACATTTTTTCGCCTAATGCTCTTGCTGTTTTTTGGGATATATAATTCCATGCTTGATTATTTTTTTTGCTTACAGGTTTATAATTATTTTCTAATATGTTATTATCTTTTTCTGTAATATATGACGAACTATCACTATTTGCATAAAATTCTGCATTATTAGGTACTCCAGCTTCATACCTAGCTACATAAAATCCACCATAAGTATTTACACTATTTAAATTTCCACCATAATCTGTCCAATCTTTGTAATTATTATAAGCAGCACCATGAGAACTATATTTTTTCCAGCTTGAGGCCAATCCATATTTTTCTTCAGCATTAGCCGTTTTTTCATATGTAACTCCTGCCGTTCCTTTACAAGGCACCCACACAAATTGATTTCCACCTTTTGTATTATCATCATCGTCTCCAAATTTGTCTGAAATAATCATTCCTGTCGATGGTGCTCCTGTTACGTAGTAAAAACCATTTGGTATTACAGCTCTATTTGTACTGTCTGTTTCTTCTTGGATTATCATTCTTATTTTCCCGTTTTCTAACAATGTTGCATCCTCACCTGTTGCTGTTGATTTCATAATTTGCTTTATTTTTACATCCGTTTGTCCTTCAATAGCTTTTTGTTCACTAGTTTTTCCAATTATATCACTTATATCGTAAATTTTACCGTTATAGATTATTGAACCTGTATTTTCATCAGCAATTACTCCTGAACCATTTAAGTTTTTTAATACATATTCCGTTTCCGTTTCATTGCTTCCAGACACATAATAATTTGTTATAGCTTCATCTGCCTTAGTTTGTAAATATTCTAAGTCTGTTGCATCTTTATTTTTCTCTTTTGCCTCACTTGCCCTATTCAATATTCCATTTTGCCCTGTTAACATACTTATGCTAATACCAGCCAAAATCAAAAGTACTATAATCGTTACAACTAACGCAATTAATGTTATTCCTCTATCTTTTCTCATTTCTCATAATCCTTTCTTTCGTCTAATATCCCCAGTGGATATTCTTAACTTCATTTAATCATATTTTGTACACATTTTCAATTCTTTTTTGCAATGTTATTCATTTGTTAATGTAATGTAATTTTTCTGCAACACTCGTAGTATAGCTACATATATAACTTTTAATTAAACAAGTTTGAAAACTAAAAAGGATATAAGATAATTCAAAATCTTATATCCTTTTTATTACACATTCTTAATATTTCTTTTCTTAAACACCATAAAGCTTACAACCATCATTATAGCAAAATAAATCAAACAAATTACCACTGAAAAAGGAACTTTCATACCTTCTAATAAAGGTAATCCTCCATAGAAAAATTGTGTAAAATCCCAGTTTGGTGTAACAAAAAACTTTAACCATTTTATATCATAGTAATATGCAAATTGATTAATTATGCTTGATGCAATATATCCCATTAATGTTATTGTTATTGCAACCGGCGTATTATTAAATATTGTACTTAAAGCAAATGCTAATGTTCCAAGTAATATATAAATTGGCATCTTACCAAGTCCTGTAAGTATAATATTTTTTAATATTCCCATTTCGACAAGTTGACCTGTTGTATGGTTATATACAACTGCTGGTATGCTTAATGAGCTATATCCAAAGAAAATTCCGCCAATTATAAATTGTAAAATTACTGTAACTATCATTATAAATAATACTGTTATTATAACTGTTATAAATTTTGCAAGTAATATTTTTACTCTACTAAAAGGCCTTACAAGTAATAGTTTTATTGTACCTTTATTAAACTCATCACTTACTATTGCACCTGCAATTAAAACTACTGTTATTATTATAAACAGTTCATATTTTGAAAATACATTCAATAAAAATCCTCTTGAATCTGAAGAATTATAGATGTCTTTCCCTTGTTCTATAACATATTTATTTTTCTCCGCCTCTTCTTTTGCCGTTTGATATTGCCTTTGCTCTTCATAAGTTTTATTATTATTTTTTTCAAGTTCAAGTAAACACATTTTATTTTGCGAATAGTTATTTAATGCATTGTTTTTATAATCATTACCATACGGAATATCATATTTTAATCTCATTTCTAGGACTTCTATTTGAAGCTCTGTCCCTTTGTCTTTTTCTGTTTCATTTATTCCTTCTTGTGATAGTTTTAAAGTCTCTATCTCTTCTCTTGCAAAGCTTTTCCAATCATCTGCCTTTAATCTTTCTGTAAATTTATTATATCTATCTTTTGCCTCATTTAGGGCTTCTTCGTCTTTTGTTTTATATGTGTATGTATTTATTTCTGATAAATAACTTCCAGCTTTTTCTGGTATAAGTTTATATTGCCAAGATTCTTTATCATATTGCCTTAAAAGTTCATATATATCAAGCTCTGTTTTGTCTCCTATATAAATATCTACATCTTGTTGATTTTCTAGGTTTAAATTTTTCATTTCTTGCCTTAAAATTTCAGCATAGCTATCACTATAATATTCATAATTAGTCGCTGAATTGTAAACATATTTATACATAACATTGGAAAGTACAATATATGCAAGCACAACGACTAACATTATATAAAAACTTTTCTTTTTTACTATTTTTGTTATTTCATTTTTAACTAAATTATTCAATTACATTACCCCCTGTCTTTTTTAAGAATGCATCTTCTAGGCTTAGAATTTCTTCATTAACCATATAAACTTTTTTGTCCGCTTCTACTAATTTCTTAACAATTCCGGGGTATTTCGTCTTTGTTTATATTTATTTTAAATCTTGTCTCATTTACTTTTTCTATTGATTTTTCTAATATTTGCTCTACATTTTCTAAGTTATCTAGTTCAATAATATATGATTGTTCTACTTTTTTTACTTCATTTATTGTGCTAGTTTCTACTACTTTTCCATTTTTTATTATTGTAACTTTGTTACAGAAACTTTCTAATTCTGCTAAGTTATGGCTTGATATTACTATTGCCATATTTTCTTTTTTTGCTAAGTCTTTTATTAAATCTCTTAATTCTTTTATTCCTTCTGGGTCTAAGCCATTTGTTGGTTCATCTAATATTAATAGGTTTGGTTTATGTAATAATGCTTGAGCTATTCCTAATCTTTGTCTCATTCCTAAAGAATATTTTGATACTTTGTCTTTTATTCTTTGCTCTAATTTTACTAGTTTTACAACCTCATCAATCCTTTTTTTATCTACATTTTTGTATAGATTTGCTATTAGTTTTAGGTTGTCATATCCACTTAAATACATATATAAATCAGGATTTTCTACTATTGTCCCTACTTTTTCTATTGCTTTTTCAAAGTCTTTTTGTATGTCATACCCATTTATTTTTACTGTTCCACTATCTATACTTTGCAAACCTAGTATTAGTTTTATTGTTGTTGTTTTTCCTGCACCATTTGGTCCTATAAACCCTAATATGTCACCTTGTTTTACTTCTAGTGATACTCTGTCTAGGATTTGCTTTTTGCCAAAATGTTTGCATAAATTTTCACATTTTAATATTGTTTCACTCATCTTTTTTCCCCTTTCTTTTGATGTTTTTAGTATACTATATTTTAGGGGTTTGTCAATGAAATTAATAAATTCTTAAAAATAAAGTTTCTGCCCTGAGCATATTTGTATTCTAAACTTTACATACAATTAAATATAAAAAAATTCACTCCGATCATACAATGATCGGAGTGATAGAAAAAACTAAAATTAAAATATCCAGTTTGTCCAGAACCAATTCTGGAAATCTTCCCAAACCGCTGGGATATTAAAATGTTTTACCAGACTATTTACAATTTTCATAGCGAACTGGTAGAACTGGTCCATAACATATAAGAACATATTTACGAATGCCTGCAAACCCGGATATTCTTTAAATACTCCAGCTTTATTTGCATATAATACAATGATTATTATGACAAACGTTGGTAAAATTCTGTTGTTATGTACTGCTACATTTATTCTTGTTCTTCTTGGTCTTTCGTCTCTTTCTCTGCGTCTTTCCTGACACCAGGTTCTAGCATCCGTGATCCGGCTCACACACCATGCACTAAAAACCGCCCAAAAAGCAACCATTGCATCTGCAAATCTTCTCATAGCATCTTCAAGTTTTTTCATCTTTCTCTTTCCTCCAAAATATTTTTATTTTACTGCATTACTAATTTGAAAACCAGAGGTTTTCTGTAAGAGTATATTAACTTTTACTTTTTTAATTATACCATATTTACATAACTCTGTCAAAAATCTGTTTTCTTAAAAGCTCCTAACCAATACAAAATTTTTATTTAAAATAGACTTCTATCATATCCACCAAATTCCTTAATTCTTTTGACCTCTCGCTATTCAAATATATTCCAAATTCAATTTTTCCCAATTTCAAATCTGTTTTAACTTCAACTAATCCAAATTTTTCATAATCATCTTCATCAATATATTCTCTGGTTATCAAACCTATTGCTTTTCCTGAAGATGCAAGTTCTAATATTGTTTTATAGCTACTATTTTTTAACTTTAAATTTTTGCCATCTGTTATTTTTTTCAATCTTTCTACAGCTTGAGCATAAACTCTAGGTACATATATAATTTGATCCTCTATATTTTCAATCGTTAATTTCTTATTTGCTATTTCAGAGTTTTTGCTTGCAATTAATACATCATTTAAATATCCTAATTTTATGTATTTAATATTTTGGAAAACAGGTATATCTATCTTTTTAGAAAATACTATATCAATTTCCTTATTCTCCAATTTTTCTAACATTTTAGATGTTTCCTCACATATTAAATTCAGATTCACCTCTGGATATTTTAAACAGTATTCATTTATAACTTTTCCAAACACACAACTTCCCATATGGTTATGTGTACCAATATTAATTATTTTTTCTTTTCCAATTTGTTTATCTATTTTATTTAATTCCTCTATTGGATTTTTCAATTTTTCATATAATCTTTTTCCATCTTCAGTTAATATAAGACCTTTGCTTTTTCTTTCGAATAAAACTAAAGATAATTGATTTTCTAAATTTTTTATTTGTTTTGTAACTGCTGGCTGTGAGATATTTAATTTTTCGCTCGCTTTTGTTATATTTTCTTCTTTTGCTACCTCTATAAATACTCTATATAGTTCAAAATCAATCATTTCTTCTCTCCTTCATATTATTACTCCAAGGTATGTAAATCTAACCATACCTTAGAGTAATAAAGCTTTAAATAAATTTTAAAAGATAGGAAAAAGCTAATTTTATTTCATCATCATTACATTTGTTAAGGTCAAATCTAATTTTTTCATTTTTGCACCCTGACAAATGTAATACTAAATTCGATGATAAAAATAAACTAAACACTCCTTCTCTGCATTCTCCCTTTTTGTAATAATTGCAGCTTTCTTTGCAGAATTTTGCATATTTTGCACCTCTTTCAGAGTCTTTTACCTGAACCCAGTTTTCCCTTCTAAAATATGCACTCATTGGAATTCCATTACCTTTTCCAATCATTTTAGTTGTCCAATCAGGGTCTGACTTTTCAGATATTTCCTCTAAAAAATCGTGAAAATTTTTCATAGGTACAAACATAGTCTGCCAGAAATCTAATGCTTCTTTTTCGCATATTTCTTTTTTATTCCCATTGTACTCTGGAAATTTATTAAGATCTAAAAGCTTTACGTTTATGTGTAAGTCATCAAGTGCTTTTAGCACTAATCTTCTAACCTCTGGCTCATTCGTTTTTGTTACTACTATGTTGTACCTAACAGGAATTTCATTGTTTCTTAGAATTCTTGTGATATTTATCACATCTTCCGAGAGAAATTTTGGAAAATACATCCCATCAATATATTCTGATATACTATCAACACTAAAAACGATATCTAATCTTTTTCTGTATTTTTTTAGTATATTAATATATTTTAAAATCTTAAAGCCGTTTGTATTTATTCTTATTTTGGTTTGCTCAAATTCCATTATATACTCTATAAGCTTTCCAAAATATGTTACTCCCGTTGGCTCTCCTCCCGTAATTCTAAAGTTTCTTATCCCTTCTTCTATTGCAACATCTATTATATTCTTTAGCTTTTCATATGGTATTGTTTGCTGCTTTTGGGATATGCTTTCTCCTCCTTTTTTGCAATAGAAACATTTGTAGTTGCATTTTGTTGTTATTGCTATTGCTAAGTATGTGTTTCTCCGCTCTTCCATTTTAGTTGCCCTCCTAATTATTAGTGCATTTTTCTGCCTTTTATTTGTTTATTTTAGCATATTTTTTCTTTTTGCGGAAATATCTTTTTGGAGTTTTGTTATAACCTGGAGGAATATCATTTTTTGAATTGGGGACGGTTCCTTTTTCGAAAAATTTTTCCAATAATTTGTATATTTTTTATTGCATTCTTTCCTTTAACTTAGATAAATTCTTAGATAAACTTATTACTTCTAATGGTATTTCGTTTAATTTATCATTAACAGCTACATAATTGATTATTTCAATATTACTTATATCAATTGCATTTTCTAATTCTTTTATAACATAATGAAGTTGCACACAATGAGGAGATTTATCAACTGTAGCAAATATTATCTTTTTTACCTTTCCTCTTGCTAACATTCCAATTATCTTAGTTACTACCATATTCAAGTGCTCTTTTTCTAAACATACTTCATAAATATTTTCCGAAATTTGCTCAAGCTCTTTATATGCTTTTGGTTGCATATTTTCTAAACAACTTCCTACTATTATCATTGTTTCTTGAGTGTCAAAACAATTTGTTTTTAATAAATCCTTCATAATTTTCTCCTTTCTTCTATTTATATCATAAAATTCGTAAAAAAACAATTACCTTTAAATAAGGGTATACCTAATCTTCAAATTCCTTTTTGTTTATTTGTATTAAAATTTATTTATAATCACCTAAAAAAATAGAGGTACTCTTTGAAGTGAACCCCTATTAAAAGAAATTTGCCACCAGTGGCAAATTTCTTTACTACACCTATATAACTTTTCTTAAGTTTTCTAACCATTCGAACCCTTCATTATCCAAATATTGTAGTTCTTCTATTTTAAAATATTTTACTTCTTCAAGTTCATCTTCTTGCAATTTGCATTCATTTATATTTACATTTTTTCTTACATAATATACTGTAAAATGTGCTTTTTCATTTGTATCCATACTTAGGAATTTTAAATCTTTTTTATCCAAAAAAACACCTATTTCTTCTAAAGTTTCACGAACACCTGCATCAAGCGAAGTTTCTCCCAAATCTACCTTTCCACCACAAATACCCCATTTACTAGGATTTGCTCTTTTAAATCTACTACGCTTTTGAAGTAAAATCTCATTATTATCATTAATTATAACTACTCCAACAACTGATATATAATACCCTTTAGGTACATTATTAGGGTTACGAGCCTCAATATGTGTTAAAATTTTTCCTGTTTTATTTCCATTTATATCAACCAATTCATGCTTTTCCATTATAACTTCTCCTATTACACTTCTCTTTTCTCTCCTATAATAATATTTATATTTTTATCAAACTCTATATTAAAATGTTCAAATTTTTTTAATCCTTCTTATCATCAAATCTATATTTCTACATTAAATTCCAATAATATTTTTTTGACATCTTCTACTTGATTTGGCATAATTCTTCTACCTTTTATACCATTCATAAAACAAATTTTGTGTTAATATTTCATATTTAAAATTATTTCTTTTATTTATTATTATCTTCACAAAGTAATAACCCTATCGTTTCATTGTCTGTTTCCTTTTTTAAAGTTTCATCAACTGCTGTTACATAGAATCCTAATCATACAGACGCTTTTATCAATGTCTTCAATTTTATCTACTAAAACACAATTTTGTAGCCATAATGTTATATCTTGTATCCAAAATATCTTTCTCAATATCTTTTACAATTTTTACAAAATCATCATCTAATAGTTCAAGTTCATTTGACATATTATTTATCTCCTTTTAAATTTTTTCTATAAATCTAATAACTTACATTGTTCCTTATACCAAGCAGGAGTGCATATCATAATTATCTTGCAATTTCCATTCCAATAGTAAATTTCTTCTTTTTCTATTAGAATTACATCATCTTTTTCAAAATTGATACTCTCATCTTTCTTATTGAGAGTTCCATTTCCCTCTAGTATATAACAAATTTCTTTGCATTTTTCATTAGTGCAATATCCTTTTTCTGGATATCTACCACTAATTGTATTTATACAAAAATCAATGTCTTTATCCTTTAACCCTATTGAATATTCTAATAATTTACTTGTATCACTATTTTTTATTATTTGTGCATCACTAGATTTTACTCTTTTCATTTCTTACCTCCTTAAATATAATTTACTATAGTTTCACATCTACTAAGTTGTTAAAAATAACATAATGAAGTTGCACGCAATGAGGAGATTTATCAACTGTAGCAAATATTATCTTTTTTACTTTTCCTCTTGCTAACATTCCAATACCATATTACTTTTATATTATGGTTCCACAGTGTGGAACCATTCTATTCTTTATCTTCAAATTCTTCCTTTTGTTTTTCTATTTCTCTTGCTAATTCTTCTTCAGTTGGTAAATATAATTGATATTTTGACGCAAATAAATTCTTATTATCATTAAGAACAGAATATTTTACTATTGTATCTTTTTTATCTGAACATAATATAATTCCTATTGTTGGATTATCATCTTCTGCTTTTATTTCATTATCATAATATCTAACATAAAAATCCATTTGTCCAATATCTTGATGTGCTAGTTTGTCCAATTTTAAATCAATTAAAACGAAACATTTTAGCACATAATTGTAAAACACTAAATCAATATAAAAATTGTCGCCATCTACATCAATTCTTTTTTGCCTTGCTACAAAAGAAAATCCCCTACCTAATTCTAGTAAAAATTCTGATATATGTTCAAGCAAATTAGATTCTAAGTCTTTTTCTAAAAATCTTCTGTCTTTTATATCTAAAAATTCTAAAACATAAGGGTCTTTAATAAAGTCTTGAACTTTCTCCTTTTTCTCTAAAATATTTATTTCATTTTTTACTTCTTCTTTATGTTCTTCACTTGTTGATAAAAGCCTTTCATAATAAAAACTATTTATTTGCCTTTCTAATTGTCTAACACTCCAATTTGACTTTGTTGTTTCTTCTAAATAAAAATTTCTTTTAGCCTCGTTATCTATATTCATTATTAAACGATTATGGCTCCAACTTAACTGGTTCCACAGTGTGGAACCACCTTTATACGTCAAGTAAAACTTTTTCATTTTCTTTAAACTGGGAACACTAAAACCTTGTCCAAATTCTCGAGTTAACTTTTCTGAAAACAATTTTAATATTTCATTTTGAGATGCCTCTAAATTATAATTTTCAATTAATTCATTTATAGTAGAACCTATTTCAAAGTATAGTTCGACCATTTCAGAATTAATATTTTTCACAACATTTTGCTTTGTTTTTAATATTAAGTTATTTATTCTATCATAATAATTTCCAAAGACTTGATTATTTTGTTCTATTAAATCAGCCATTCAATACCTCCTATTAATTAATGTATTCTAATATTTTTATTGAATCTAAAGGATATACTTTATTTTCTTCAAACATTTTCAATGTTCTTTTTATTCTCTTTTCGTCTCTTAATTCTTTATCTGTCATAAATTTCCATTGCAATTTTCCTCCCTAGATTTTATCCACATCTATTCCTAATTTTTTAAAATTCTCGTTAATCTTAGTCATATCTCTATACATACCTTGTTTTAATTCAAATCTGTAATTTTCTTTTTCAATATTCAAATTTTCATCTTCTAATTCCCTGTCAATATCATAAGGTACTTTTATAAACTGAAATGAAATATATGACGAATATTCTCTACTTCCGTATTCTCCTTCAATTATTAGATAATTACTTTTCGTAGTTTCTAACACGTCACTATCTTTATTTTTATTTCTTATAACATCGAAAGCATTTCCTACACTTCCTACATTTATTATAGTTTTATTGTATATTTTATCCATATATGGATGATGAATATGACCATATATTACAACATCTGCAATATCCTGAGATTGCGTATTTTCGCTTGGTAAAAACATTTTATATTTTGTTTCAATACTATCAACATTTAATATTGCTTTATTATTAACAGTAGGTGTTGCATGAAATAATCTTACTAAACTTCCACTCATATAAAATTCATGGCAAAATGGTAAATTTAATAAATATTCTATATCCTCTTTATTTATTAATGATTTATTCCATTTTATTCTTTTTTGCTCTTGCTCATTCATTTCATCAATATTCTTATGTTCTGTTGAAAAATGAACATCACAGTTCCCTTGTAATACTATTTCACAGTTTGTTCTTATTAATGATATACATTCTTTAGGATGTACTCCTTTTGCTATTATATCTCCTAAACATATGATTTTATCTACTTTTCTTTTTTCTATATCTTTTAGAGTTGCTTTTAATGCTTCTAAATTTCCATGTATATCTGAGATAATTGCTATTTTCATTATTTCTCTCCAATCCTATATATATTCTGAATCCCTTATATTTTTAATTATATCATTTGATACTCTATCATCAATTCCTATGTCATAGTTTATTTTTGTTTTGTCTGTCATAAATATAAAATTAGTTGTATCAATATAAACATCATATTTTTCATTTAATTCTTTGATTACTTCTATACAATTCTTATTTTCCTCCGTTTTAAAACTTGCTATAAAAACGTCGCAAATTTCGTATTTTCCTTATTTATATCATAAAATAAGTATAAAAACAATTATTTCCAGAAATTAATGTAAAAGAGATTGCTACTTTTATATATAACAACCTCTTTGTATTATTATCTGTTTAAATTTCTATCCTTTTCCTATACAGCCTGTTGCTTTTACCTGTACTCTTTGTAAAATTCCATTTTTCTCAACAATTAAATCATAATCTTGAGTATCGTTTAATGGAATCGACACTGTATAACCCTTTGTGGAAAAATACGCTATTGCCATACCTAATCCACAATTTCCTTTTTGTTTATTTGTATTAAAATACATTTATAATCACATCAAAAAAAATAGAGATACTCTTTCAAGTACCCCTATTTTATATTATATATGGTGGGCAGAGATGGATTCGAACCATCGTACGCTCTCGCGGCCAGATTTACAGTCTGGTGCCATTAACCACTCGACCACCTGCCCAAATATGCTTTCCTCAAGCACGTTTCCTATTATAAATGTTATCGCAAAATTTGTCAATACTTTTTTCATTTTTTTTTAATTTTTTCACCCCAAAAATTTCATATCCTCAATATTTCAATTAACAAAAATGCTCCAATGAGATATTTTTCTAGGAACCGGTTCTTTTTGCGAAATGTCCCAAAAAGAACCGGTCCCAATGGGACATTTTTCGCGAAAAGAACCGTCCCCAATACGAAATCACAACTGACTTGCTCCTATAATTCCTGCATCATTACCAAACTCTGCAACCCTAAGTACAATATCATCTCTTTTATTAAACAACAAATTAGAATTAAGTAATCTCCCCTTTAATTTATCCAAAAGCATATAATCATACCTTGCAAAACCTCCGCCAATAACAATGCAGTCAGGCTCAAAGATGTTTATAAGGTTAGATATACCAATAGCTAAATCATTAATGTATTCCTCTATAATATCTGATATTTTATCCATAGAAGAATCAATTATCTTTCTAAGCTGTGGGCCGGGGATGTCGTGTGATAGATTTAGTCTATCAATTACTTTGTTCTTAAAAGCTAAAATTCCACCATAAGTTTCAAAACATCCTCTTTTACCACATCTGCATTGCAAACCATCTGATTTTATTATTACATGTCCTATCTCATAGCCTTCTGTACAATCACTTTTCATTAGTGTTCCGTGATATATAAAAGCTCCACCTATTCCTGTTCCTAATGTTAAGAATATTATGTTATTATATTGTTTTATGTTTCCGTATTTATATTCTGCAAGAGCTGCACATTTGGCATCATTTTTTATATGTACAGATAAACCTGTTTTTGTTTCTAGTTCTGTTTTTATATCATAATTTTCAACTCCTAAATTAACAGACCTTAAAATAACTCCATTTGATATTGCTCCTGCCATTCCTAATCCAAATTCTAGCAGGTCATATTTTTGCTTTAATTCCCTTAGTGTGTCTACAATATATCTTATTGCAACAGGTAAAACATTTTCTTTTTCCTTTACTGTATAATCTTTTTCAAATTGTTCTAATATTTTTCCCTCGTTATTTACAACTCCTATTGCTACGTGGCTTCCACCTAAATCTATTCCTACATTTATATTACTCATATTTATTTTCATTCCTTTCCCAAAGGACACAAACTAGAATGAATAAATTTCCAGTTTTGGATATTATTCAAACGTTCCCTCAAATAGACAAAATACACAAAAAGGAAAAGGTGCTTTTACACCAATTCCTCCTTTGTGTGTTAAAATTCAATTTTTTTATAAGTACGCATCGAACAAGAAATTTCCCATATAAACTTGAATCATTGGTACAACTACAACTACTACGAAGAAAATTAAAACTACACCAACTATAGAATACATAACCTGTGGTAAAGTTTTCATAATAGCTTCCATTGTATTGTCAATATCAATTTCCATATATTCCACCAATTTTTCCATCATCTCAGAAAGATCTGTTTGCATACCTATTTTAAGCATCTCTGTAATCATTGATGATGCTAATCCTGATCTCTCGAATGGTTCTATCCAAGATTGACCAATTAAGATATTTTTTAGTGCATTTTCTACTATTGATAGCATTACATAGTTACTAACAACGTTTTTACTAACATCTAAGGCTTCTTGTATTCTCATTCCATTTTTTAAGTTCAAAAGCATTGCCTTCATAAGTCTTGAAAAATCAAGCGAGAATATCAATTTACCAAATATAGGCATTGTATATTTAAAATAGTGATACCTATACTTTCCTTTAGGTGTTTGTATATAAAGAATTATTCCTGCTACTATTCCCACAATTATCAGAGTCGGTATTGGCCAATATTTCAGCATTGCATTTACAACTCCTTGGAACCATATTGTTATTCCTGGTAGTTTAGCCGATGTTCCAACTTCCTCAAATACTTTATCAACTTGTGGTAATGCATATAAGGTTCCAACAAATAGCATTACTATTAATAAAGCAAATTGTGCAATATTTGGAATAAGTATTCCTTTTAATTTTTTTGTTATTTTAGCAGAACTATCTAGGTATTCAATTGCTTGTAATAATGCATTTTCAAGCGACCCAGAAAGCTCTCCAACTCTTATCATATTTATGTATATATATGGAAATATATTTGAATAATATTCCATTGTTTTGTACATATAATCTCCAGCTTCTACACCAGCTAGAATATCTTCTAGTATTTCTACAAGAGTTAGATTTTCTGTACTGTCTATTATTGTGGTTAATGCGTGAACATTGTTAAAGTTTGCCTTTTTTAGTAGATAGAAGTTTTGTGTAAATATTGATATATCTCTTTCTGTTACTTTATCTTCAGTTCCTAAGTATTTATTTATTTTGTCTTTTACAGAAAGTTTTCTTCTGTTATCATTTAAAATAACGGTAGTATTAACATTTTCCAATACGTCTTGTATGTCTGAAATATTTCTTTTCTTTCTTTTTAAGACTTTGGTTCTTCTTGCATTTCTTTGTTGTATAGAAATTGGATGTAATCCATTTTCTTTTAGTTTATTTACTAATGTTAATCTGTTTCCTTCTTCAACCTTATTTGAAACAATTCTTCCATCATCAGTTAAAGCTCTATAGTAAAATGTTGCCATTAATTCAGTTTATGTTAGCATAAAAAACTAACATATCCTCCTTCCTTAGATATTTTTTAATATCTCATTCCATTCATAGAACCCATTCCTCCGCCGTCTTTTTTTATTTTTAATTGCATTATTGTTCTATTTAATATTTCAATATTTTTTTCTTCAATTTGTGCTTTTGCTTGGTCTAATGTTAATTTTCCATCTACAAAGCATTGTGCTAAAGAGTTTATTAAACCTATACTTCCTTTTTCAGATGCACTTTGTATTGCATCTTCTATTTCAGATACACTTATTTTTTCTTTCCTAATTATACCAGAAACTATATTATCTACAACCATTACTTCTGGAATTAATACTAATTTTCCATCTGTTCCTGGTAATAGTCTTTGTGATACAACTAGTTTTAATATTGATGATAACATATATTTTATTTGTGCTTGGTCTCTAACTTCATAGAAGTTTATCATTCTGTCTATTGTTTCGGCACAAGATTTTGTGTGCAAGGTTCCTATAACTAAGTGGCCAGATTCTGCCATTTCTATTCCTGCTTCCATAGTTACTTTATCTCTAATCTCCCCTATTACAAGGATGTCACAGTCCTCTCTTAAAGAGTTTTTTACACCTTCGTGGAAGCTTAAGGTATCTCTTCCAAGTCCAACTTCTTTTTGAACTATTAATGATTTTTTAGAATGATGTTTATATTCTACTGGGTTTTCTAGTGTTAATATTTTTCTATTTTGATTTTCGTTTATATCATTTATTAAAGCATTTAAGGTTGTTGTTTTACCAGAGTTTGTTTTACCAGTAACTAGGATTAATCCTTGTGGTTGATATGTCATTCTTCTAACTATATCTGGAACTCCAAGTGATTCATAAGTTGGAAGTGTATTTTTTATAATTCTAAGTGTTGCAATTGGAATACCATCTGTTGAAGAAATATTTACCCTGAAACGTAAATCCGCATATTCTAAAAGTGTATCTAGTTTTCTAGTTTCTTGGAAAACTTTATCTGCTTCTATATTTCCCTTTACTAAAAAGTCATATATTGTATTCATATCTTCTTCTGTTAATACATCTGCATTTTCAGATGGAATTAATTTTCTTGCAATTCTAAGCATTGGTTTGTTTTCAACTATAAAGTGTATATCTGATGCATCTTTTTTAATTGCCTCATCTAAAACTTTGCTAACATTAATCATTTGTTAACCCTCCTATAAACTGTTAAATATTATTAATTTTTTGTTTAGTTCTCCAAGGTTTGTCTCACCTTTTAAAACTTTGTTTATACCATCTACTATTAATGGTCTATAGCTTTTTTCCATAGCTTTTTTTCTTATTTCGATGCTTGATTTTCCCTCCATTATTAATTGTCTTATATCATCATCTATATTTAATACTTCAAATATACCTATTCTATCATAGTAACCAGAATTATTACATTTATCACATCCGGACTGCATCATAAGTTTTTACACCATCTAGGTTAAAATTATAATCGTATTTTTCGCCTATTTTTTGAATTACTTCTTTTTCATAATCTGTAAATTCTCTTTCTCGCTTGCAATGTGGACATATTTTTCTAAGTAGTCTTTGTGATATTGTTGTTCCAACTGTACTTGCTATATCATAATCTGAAAGTCCCATTTTTCTTAATCTTGTTACAACTTCTATTGCATCAATTGTGTGGATTGTAGATAAAACATAGTGTCCTGTCTGTCCTGCTTCTATTGCTATTTCTGCTGTTTCTTTATCTCTTATTTCTCCAACTAGAACTACATCTGGATCTTGTCTTAATATTGTTCTCAAGCTATCTGCAAATCTAGTATTTTTGTCTACCTCTATTTGGTTAAGACCTGGTATTCTTATTTCAACTGGGTCCTCTATTGTTGTTATGTTTATATCATCACTTTTTAGGTAATCTAATATACTGTAAAGTGTTGTTGTTTTACCTTCTCCAGTAGGTGCAGCCATTATTGTTAAACTGTTTTTCTTATTTACTGCACGATTTAATTCTTTTTCACCATAAGGAAATCCAAGTTCAAATATATTTTTGATACTTTCTGTTTTCTTAAGCATTCTTAAAACAAATTTTTCACCATAGATATTTTTTTGTGATGATACACGGATATTGTAATCACTATATAATAAAATTCTACCATCTTGTGATTCTTGTTTTTCTTGATGCATATTTGATATGGCTTTTAATCTTCCTATTATTTGTGCTTGTTTTTCTTTTCCAATGTTTGCCATAACAAATAATTGTCCATCTATTCTAAAACGTATTCTTACAGCATCAATTTGAGGCTCAATATGAACATCTGATGCTCTTTTTTCTATTGCAAGTTTTATTATATTATCTACTAAGTCTGTTACAGATTCTGTTTCCTCTAGGTTTTCCATTACAGTTGTTGAAACTTCCTCAAATCTTGTAAAATATTCATCTATATTAGTTTCAAAAGCCATATATGGTTCCATTACTAAACCTTTATTTAAAACTAACATTTTTACACTTTTTATATTATCTTGATTATTTGCAATATCAGCAAAAGCAATTTTTATTTTTCCGGATTCAATATCAAATGGTATTGCTTTGTAGTTTTTCATCATATCTAAAGGCAAATATTCAGTAGGTTCAATTTTTATTTTTCCATCTGTTAAGTAAATTCCCTTAACACCTATAATATCTCCTATTTCTTCTGCAAGTTCATTTGGCTCAGCTTCCTTTAATATATATAAAATATCACCTAATCTTTTATTTGGATGCTCAGTTTGGTATTGAAGTGCTTTTTCTATTGCATCTCCATTAACAACACCTCTTCTTACTAATTCTATTCCCAATGGTTGTTTTCTTTTAATTTCCATAACAAATTATCCTTTCTTTTGTTTATTTCACATTTTAACATTTAGCACTGTAGAAAATTTTGAGTTACTTATATTAAAATTTATGTCAAGTTTTTTGTCTGTATAATAAAAAGCATCACTTGTTGAAACCGAAATATTTTCACATAAAATAAGCTTTTTTTCTTTTCCACTTTCTGTGTTTATAAAATATATATTTTGGTTTTGACGAATATATTGATGCTCTGTTCCATCACTAAATACAAAAACTATACAGTCTTTTCCTTCAAGACCTGATTTTACAAATGTTAAATTATCTGCATTTGCATCTTTTGTTATATATGATAGGAATTTTGAATATTGTTCATCAGCATTTTGTTTTATAGTTACTTCTGATAAGTTTTTATAAAAATATCCTGAAAAATTACTCATTAAAGCAATTACAATTACTAAACCTATTATATAAATAACCAAAGATGTTAATGTAACACCTCTATTTGATTTCAATTTCAAAGTTCCTTTCTTTTAAGTATTTGTTTTTGCAATACTTATATCTATATCTTTTACACTATCTCCATAAGGATAAAATACTCTTACTTTTACTTGTTTTACATAGTCTTGCCTATCTATATCACTAGGATAATAATTTTTAATTCCAAGTTGAATTTGGTAATGTTCTCCATTTTCCCCTATAGCTTTATAATATACATAGCTATATCCAGTTTCTTCTCTATCTGTATTTTTGTAGGTTGATGCCTCATATTTTTTCTTTATGTCTGTATTTAGCTTATTTCCAGATGCTGTAATATCACTATAAGCTTCAGATTTTACAATTTCTAGTACATTTGTTGCTATATTTACAGCTGTTGATTTTCTTTTTACATCTGCATTTATTTTCTGTATATTATAAACTATTCCGAATATTGTTGGTATAAATATTAATATTATTATCATTGATATCGAAATATCTATACCTGCAAATCCACTGTTTTTCTTGAAAAATTTTTTCATTATTACTCCTCTATCCGTGATATGTGAAATATAGGGTTCCTATATATATAATTACATTTGTTATACTAAATAAATATCCAAATTTATATATTTCTTCTGTTATGTCTTTTTGTTCTTTTCTGAATTTGTTTAAATTATTTTTCATTGCATAAATTATTTTTGTTATTCCTATTGCTAAAAATGTTATTATTACTGAAAGTCCTGTTGTTATTATTCCTGTATTTATTACCATTATTACTATTAGCATTAGTATTTCTAATAAATAACTTGATTTTGCTTTTTGTATTTGTGTTTCACTATCTATAATTAATAATACTATCAATGTGACTAAATACATCACATATCTATATATACTAGTTTGACCCATTATGCATAGATATATTATGTAGCTACATGATACCATCAAACCATAGTATAATACTCCTCTTTCAATTTTTCTGTATTCTTTGTCTATGCCAGCAATTATAAATATTGAGACTAAATATAAGGCTATAAATGCAAATTTTGCAATTGATTGTAATTGTAGGTTGTATGCATCTATTTTTAGGCAATATGCAATTATTACAAATGATACTCCTGATAAGAATTCTAATATGAAGTATCTTGGTCTTATTTTTTGTTTACATTTTTTGCATTTGCCACCTAGTAATAAGTAGCTCCATACTGGTATTAACTCGAAGAATCCTAGTTTGTGATTACAGTTAGGACAGAATGAGTGTGTTTTTATTATATCTATTTTTCTTGGTATTCTGTATACGGCTAGTGTGTAGAAACTGCCGAATAATGTTCCCATTATGAATATTATTATATATAAGAATGTGTTCATTTGTTTTTTTCCTTATTTTCCTTTTTTGTTTTTAATAAAAGCATATGCATATAGCATGCATATGCTTTTATTTATTATTAATTATATTATAATAATTTTATTATTTTGACCATGAGAAAGTTCCATCTTTAGCAACTGTTCCTGTTGCTTTACTTTCACCTTTATAAGTTATAGAAACAGAAACTGTTTTTTCACCAGCTGTTTCTCCACTTTCAGTAGCTGTTATTGTTGCTCCGTTTTCTTCGTCATTATTTAATGCCTTTACAGCTGTACTTACTTTAGTATACATATCAGCTTTAGTTGAAGAAGCTGCTCCATATGTATCTTTATAGTAGTCAGTTATTGCTTCATTTACGGCTAAAGTAACTTTTTCTTTAGCTCCTGCAACTGCTGATTGTTCACTAGCCTCACTTGATCTTGTTAATATACCATTTTGTCCTGTTAACATAGCAATAGAAACTCCTGCTAAAATTAATAGAACTATAATAGTTACAACTAATGCAATAAGTGTTATACCTTTGTTATTTTTCATTAGTTTCCCCCCCTCTCTCTTTTGAATAATTTTTTTATTTGTTAATATATCAGCTGTTAAGCCAATATAATGTTAATATCTAATTAATTATTTAGTACCTTTACCATTGTAAATACTTGGTGCTGTACTTTCTGTTGATTGATTTGGATTTTTTTGTGATGTTCCACTATTTTCAGTGTTTCCATTATTATCACCACTGTTATTGCTATCACTTCCACCATCTGTTGATACTGAACTTGATGCAGGTGCAAATGGATTTGACTTTCCTGGAACATAAGTATTTGTGCTTTGATATCCACTCAAATCGCTTGCTGTTACTTCATAAGTTAATATAACATTGTCTTGGTCGCTTTTTGTATCAATATTATCCTCAAGTAAATCCTGTACATCTTCTGAGGCCGTATATGTAACAACTTCAGGCACAGCTTTTCTATTTGGAATATATCTATACAATGCTATTGCTAAAACTAACATAGTTAATAAACATATAACTAACATTATAATTATTTCCTTTATGACTTTTGCCATTTAAGAGCCTCCTAATTTATATAATTTGTACTCGTACTTGATGTAGAGGTATTTGTTGTTGTACTTGTTGCTCCACTATTTGTATTTGTTCCCGCGCTTGCTCCTGTGGTAGCAGTAGTATTACTTGCTGTTGCTGTCGAATTTGATGTTGTGTTTGAAGTAGTATTTGTTCCTGTTGTAGTTGACGTCGTATTTCCTTGTGCTGATGCTCCAGTAGTATCTGTTGTACTTCCAGATGGAGTTGTTCCTCCTTGATTATTACTTGTTGCTTGATCTATACTTCCAACTTTTATTGGAACTTCTTTACAAGAAAATGTTGCTGTTAAACTATCACTTGAACCATTCATCTTAAATTCGTCAATCTTAAATCCTAATTTTGAATCATTTTCTATATCATATATAAAGTTTGTTATATTTACATAAGCTCCTGTAGTTGTGAAATTCAAGTTATATAAATTTGTGCTTGTTCCACTAGCTACTAAGTCTATTTTTATAACAACTTTTTCATCTCTTGCATAATTTCCAAGTTTTGTCCATAAGTAATCTATATCATAAGTTTCTAATTGTGATGCATAACTTGGACTTTGTGAATTTGATAATGCTGCTTGATTTTCATATTCAGTTTTACTATCTTGTAAGGTATTTGCCGTTCTTTTTAAGTTTGATTCTGTATTTGCGTATGTAACACTAATTACATTTGATAAATCGGAAATTTTTTGTTCTATCTGCTCATTTTTTTCGCTAAGCCCTTTTATTCCCTTTATATTTACCTTGCTTATACCATTTACCATAAAGAACGCAGAACCAATTAATAATAAACAAACTAATATACTTATTAAAATTTTTCTCATGGTAATTCTCCTTCTATTGTAACTGTTACTACATCCCCACTTTTTTGGCTGCTAGAAGATACAGCATTATTTAGTATTCCTGAAACTTTTATTTTAGCTATAAAATATCCTAATTGGTCATAATCACTTGCTTGAGCAATTATTGATATTTTCTTTCCTGTTGTATTTTGTATTGATGTAAGTTGCACACCTTCTGGAATTGTATACATTATTTGGTTTAATAGATTAGGAATTGAGTTCTTCATTTCAGCAATATTACTTATTTTATCATTTATTGCTTTTAATTCTTCTGTTAAAGATGTATATTTTGTGTTTTTAGTATTCAACGAATTTATGTCTGTATTTATTTTTCCTATCTGAGCATTTTCAGAAGAAATTAAACCTTCAACATCTTTTTGCTTCTTATCCATTTGTCCATATAATACTTTCGAAAAAGCTACAAATATTATATTTATTAGTATTATTGCAATTAAAACTCTAATTAGCATAACTTCAGTTTTGTCTAAACTTCCTGTCATTGACATATTTCCCAAAGAAATCTTAGGTAATTTTCCTGCTAATTTACTTGCTTTGCCTTTTCCTTTTTCCTCTTTAGCTGGCTTATCCTTTTTCTTTCCCATAGAAACATCTGCATTTAGTAGCTGTTTTACTTGGTCCATAAAGTTTGGCTTTCTAAAGTTTAAAGATTGCATACCTTCACCTAATGATTGCATTGCCAAAGAAATAGCACTATTTACTTCTATATAATCTTTTATATTAATTTGTGTAACATTAAGTTCAACTATACTTGGTTTTAATATTTTGCAATCAGCTGATGGTAAAAATTCTTGAAAATATAAATCCACATTATTTATAACTGATAATGTTCCTGTTAAATATACTGTAGAAATTTTTACAGGTGATTCATCAACAATCTCTTTTATCTTTTGGCTTATTTGATATAAGGTTGGTATTATATCTTCCAAATGTGGTTGTTCTTTTGCATCATCTATTACATTTGCTGTATATATTGTTGTTCCTTTGCAAATTTCATAAGCTTTGCTCATAGAATTTTCTGTTCTGTTTATTTTTTCTAGAACTTCTTGACTCCCATGATCTATTGTTTCAACATTATATATTTGTCTATCGTAGATTGTAGTTATAGTTGTTTTTTCTTCCATATTAACAATTAAAACATTTTCTTTTTTCTCAAATCTTGTTATACTTGCAATTGCTGTTCCTATAGGTAATATTCCTGATAAATTATGTTTTTCTAAATATTGTTTTTGTTTATTTAACTCAATCTTATTTACTATAACTTGAATTGCTTTTATTCTTTCTTTATTTTGTACATTTGATACTAAAGCATATCTTGTTTCAAATGCTTTTTGGTTATACTTATTTTCATCACAAAATGTTTCAAATTCTGTTTCAACCGTCTTTTGTATATCATTTTTTGAAAGTAGTGCAAAAATGTCGTAATATAAATATTGCTCATTTGCTAAATTTATTGATATAGGTGTAGTAAAACTGTATGTTTCTTCAACTATTTTCTTTATTGCCTCATTCAAGTTATCAAAAAATCTTATTCCAAATGCATCTACTTTAAATGTATCTCTGTCTTTAGAAACTTTTGCATATTTTATTAAATTGTTTTCTATATATATTCCTAAACAATTTTGCATTTTTTCGCTCCTTGCTTTTATTCTCTCTTGTTTTAGCTTTTATTCTCTCTTGTTTTAACTTTCATTCTTCTGTCACTTTTTATTCTATATGTTTTTTTTTCTAAAATCAATACCTTTGCTTAAAATGTAATATAAATGTAATATTGGTGTAATATTATGTTTTTTTGTAATATTTTTCGTGTTGAGATTGCTTCTTTTCTGATTGGGGACGGTTCTTTTCGCGAAAAGAACCGTCCCCAATCAGAAAAATTCTGTATAAATTCAAGAAATTTGGAAAAAATCTTTATATAACTTATTTATCGGAGGTTAATATGAATAATCCATTAGATACACAAAAAGATTATCAAGAATATGTAAATCAAAAGTCCCCAAACTCCCCTATTTTAAGGAATTGCTTTAATGCTTTTTGGGTTGGCGGACTCATTTGTTCAATTGGGCAAATTATATTTTCATTTTGTTTATATAAGGGCTTAGATGAAACAGCTAGTGGAACTGTAGTTTCTATTATCTTAATTGCAATAAGTGCTTTTTTAACTGGTCTTAATATCTTTAACAAAATAGGAAAATTTGCTGGTGCAGGTTCACTTGTTCCTATAACTGGTTTTGCGAATTCTATTGTTGCCCCTGCTATGGAATATAAATCTGAAGGCTATATTATGGGAGTCGGAGCCAAAATGTTCACTGTTGCAGGTCCTGTTTTGGTGTATGGCATTTCTACTTCTATTATTGTTGGAATCGTTTATTTTTTGTTTAATTGCAATGGTGTTTTGGTGTAAATTTTCCGATTGGGGACGGTTCCTTTCGCGAAAAGAACCATCCCCAATCAGAAATTTTTCGCGAAAAGAAACGGTCCCAATGGAAAAAGAAAGGATTGATAAATTTATTATGGAAAAATTAGGTAAACAAACAATAAAATTTAATACCCCACCTACAGTTTTGGAAACCGCTTGTATTGCAGGGCCTAAAGAAGCTGATGGTCCACTTGCTAAATATTTTGATCAATGTTTAGAAGATGAAATGTGGGGCGAAAAAAGCTGGGAAAAAGCTGAAAGTAAGATTGTAAAACAAACTGTAAATACTCTTATTTCTAAGTCTGGCATTCCATCAGATAAAATTGAATATTGTTTTGCAGGTGATTTGCTAAATCAATGTATTTCCTCAAGTTTCGGGCTACGTGAATTAAATGTTCCTTTTTATGGGATTTTTGGTGCTTGTTCAACTTTTGTTGAGGGTATGCAACTTGCTTCTGTTTTTATAGAAGGTGGCATAAATTATGCAATTTGTAGTGCTTCTAGTCATTTCTGTAGCTCAGAAAGACAATTTAGATTTCCATTAGAGCTTGGAAATCAAAGGCCTCCTACTTCTCAATGGACAGTTACAGCTTGTGGCTCTGCTATGCTTGCTAAAAATGGTGATGGCCCAAAAATCACTCATATTACAACTGGCAAAATTGTTGATATGGGTATAAAAGACGCTAATAATATGGGAGCTGCAATGGCACCTGCGGCTTTTGATACCTTGATGACTCATTTTTCTGATACTGGAAGAAAGCCTAGCTATTATGATGCCATTTTAACTGGTGATTTAGGTCATATTGGAAAAGATATTTTGATAGATTTGTCTCAAGATGCAGGATATAATATAAAATCTGTTTACAATGATTGCGGTGTTCTTATTTTTGATAAATCTACACAAGACACTCACTCTGGTGGAAGTGGCTGTGGATGTTGTGCTAGTGTTTTTTCTGGTTATTTATTTGAACAGTTAAAATCTAAAAAATTGAATAAAATTCTTCTTATTGCAACAGGAGCACTTATGAATTCTATGAGTTCTCAGCAAGGAGAATCTATTCCTGGAATTGCTCAGGCTATTGCTATAGAAAATTAATTTTATATGAAAGGAATTAAAACTATGGATTTTTGGCAAAATTTTGATTGGATGCTTTTAATTAGATGTTTCATTGTTGGTGGACTTATTTGTGTTATAGGTCAAATTTTAATTGATAAAACCAAACTTACTTCTGCTAGAATTTTAGTGCTTTTTGTTACAGTCGGAACCATCTTAGGTGGACTTGGAATTTACCCTTATCTTGTTAAATTTGCAGGATGTGGTGCTACTGTCCCTTTAACTGGCTTTGGAAATAACCTTGCTAAAGGTGTTATGGAGACCGTTAAACAAAATGGATTTTTAGGTGTCTTTACAGGCGGACTTAAAGCTAGTGCTGGTGGTATTGCTGCTGCTGTATTTTTTGGATATATTGCTTCTTTGATTTCGAAACCTAAAATGAAAAAGCAGTGATTTTTTTGAAATGGGGACGGTTCCTTTTTGAAAAAGGAACCGTCCCCATTTCAAAATTTCGCAAAAAGAACCGTCCCCAATCAAAAAAAATGCCCCGAAAGGACCCGGTCCAAATGGTGCATTTTTTTAATCTTATAAAGTTTTATTTTTATTCTTTCTCAAAAATGATGGAATATCTAAATCATTTTGTGAAGTTCCTAAATCTTGGCTAGAAGGTATTGAGCTAACTTTCTTTTCCCAAGGTTTAGAAGCATTTCCAACTCCTAGTGAATCAAGAAGTGGAGATTTTGTGTCATCTGGTTGGTCAAAACCTGTTGCAATAACTGTTATCTTAATTTCATCTTGCATTTCTGGATCTATAACTGTACCGAAGATAATGTTTGCCTCAGGGTCTACACTGCGTTGAATTAATTCTGCAGCAGTGTTTACTTCTTGTAAACCTAAATCTTCACCACCTGTTATATTAATAATTACTCCTCTTGCACCTTCTATTGATGTTTCTAGTAATGGGCTTTGTATTGCTTCTTTTGCTGCATCTTCTGCTTTGTTTTCTCCAGATGCACGTCCTGTTCCCATGTGTGCCATTCCTGTATTTAACATTATTGTTTTTACATCGGCAAAGTCTAGGTTAACTGTTCCTGTAACTGTGATTAAGTCTGATATACCTTGTACACCTTGTCTTAATACATCATCTGCCATTAAGAATGCTTCTGCCATTGATGTTTTTCTGTCTATTATTTGTAGTAATTTATCATTTGGTATTACTATTAATGTATCTACTTTTGATTTTAAGCTTTCTATTCCACGTTCTGCTTGTGCTAAACGTTTCTTTCCTTCAAATGTGAATGGTTTTGTAACAACACCTATTGTTAATATTCCCATTTCTTTAGCTAAACCTGCAACTATTGGTGCGGCACCAGTTCCTGTTCCACCACCCATTCCGCAAGTTACAAATACCATATCTGCTCCTCTTAGAACTTCTGATAATTCAGTTTTACTTTCTTCTGCTGATTGTGCTCCAACGTCAGGATTTGCTCCAGCTCCTAGTCCTCTTGTTATTTTTTCTCCTATTTGAATTTTTGTACTTGCTTTTGATTTTTGTAAAGCTTGTCTATCTGTGTTTACAGCAATAAAATCTACTGATTTGATTCCTTGGTCCAACATTCTGTTTACGGCGTTGTTTCCAGCTCCTCCTACTCCTATTACTTTTATTGTTGCTGTTCCATCCATCATTGTTAAATTGCTGTTATCGTCAATATCCATCATAATTCATTTTCCTCCTTAAATATGTATATATAGCATTTGTAACTTTGTTACTTATTTTAGCTATAAAAAAATTCTTTGATTCTTGAAATTATTGTTTTCCAAAAACTCTCTTTCGAATTTGTATCAATTTTACTTGATACTGATTTTGCAAAAGGTCTTGATGCTATATATCGTATTAGAGCGTAACTTGTTCTAAATTCTGGCTTTACTGTACTTACTGCTCTTCCTGTTGATATTTTTACGGGAATATTTAGTGCTATTTTTCCTGCCACATCACTTTTGTTTATGTTTGTTATGCCTTGCCCTGTAAGTATTACATTGTTTATTCTTGATTTTACTCCTTGGTTTGTTATGTCTTTATTTATAATTGAAAATATTTCTTCTATTCTAGCTTCCATAATTTCAATTAATTCTGAACTTTTTATGACTTTGCTTCTTGATTCGTCTGTACATGTATTTAGCATTATTTCATTATCATTATCTATAAATGATTTTAAAGCTAGCCCATATTGTCTTTTTAATTTTTCTGCTTCTTGTTCTGATATACTTAATACTAATGCTATATCATGTGTTATGTTATTTCCACCTAATGGAATTGTGTTGGTGTATTTGAATTCTTCTCCCTCAAATACTCCTATGTCTGTGTTTTCTGCTCCTACATCTAGTAACATTACATTGTCATATAATTCGTTTTTATCTAATACCAAGTTTCTTTCTGCAAGTGCTACTGGTATAATTCCATCTATTTCTACACCTGCTTTTTTAAATATACCTGTTAATTTTCTTATATAATCTTTATCTGCAAGTATTACTTGTGCATTTACTGTAAATGATGATGCAAAACTTCCAACTGGGTCTCTTACTATTCTGCCATTGTCTAATACTACTTGGTTTATTGCTACATCTATTAATACTTTATTATCTGGTATTTCTATGTCTTTTACTTGCATTACAGCATTTTGTAAATCCTTTTGGGAAATTCCTGCAAATTTGTCCTTTACTTCTTTTAGTATACTGTTTTGGACTATTGTTACATATTTTCCTGGAATAGTTACATAAGCTGAGTTTATTTTTAATTCTGTTTCTTCTTCTGCTTGTTCGATAGTTTTGGCAATACTTAAACTTATATCGTCTTCATCAACTATCTTGCCTTTTTTTAATCCATTACATTTATGTGAGGTGCAACATATTATTTCTATTTGTCCAAAGTTGTTTACTTCACCAGTTGATAAGCAAACTCTGGTTGTTCCAATGTCTATGCCCACTATGATATCTCCTATTGCCAAGATAATTCCTCCATATTTTCAATTTAATTTTTCTAAGGTTATATATATTACATTTTCAGACAAATGTCAATAGAATTTGTTATATTTTTGTAATAAATTTGTAACAAATTTGTAATATCATATTTCCATTTTCTGGAAATTTTATTATTGTTTTATGTAACCTTATTTCTGTTCTTCTTGAGTTTTATTTGTTTTGTTCAATTTGTATTCTTCATATTTTTTTGACCATTTATCTATGTAATATTTTCTTATAATTGTCAAGTTAATAAACATTCTTCCAACAAAAACAACAATTGCTGCTAAATAAATATCAACATTAAGTTTATTTCCTAAATATGTAAGTAACATTGAAAGAATACTATTACAGAAAAATCCAGATATAAATACCTTAAAATTGAATTCTCCCTTTAAAGTTCCTGCAATTCCTCCAAATACAGAATCTAATGCCGCAATTATTGCAATTGCTAAATAACTTGAGTATGAATAAGATATTATTGGTGCATTTATACCAACTATTGCTCCTAATACACATCCTATTAAAATAGCTATAAATAACATTTTCTTGCCTCCTTTTTATTGTTCTAAAATTTTATCTTTAGGTTTTATTTTGCCTATTATAAACAAATTATTCATTATTTTTGCTTTCTTTTTCTTGCATATATTTAGTTTCAAAATCCCCTGTATATTTTGAAATTGAAACTTTTTTGCTTCTTTCAATATCAGACTTAATTCCACTAATATCTAACTGCTCAACAAATCCGCCTTTTCCAAATAAGCTGCTTTCCAAATATGAACTATTTCCAATTGCTTTTACTACATATGTATCTGTTCTTAAATATTTACTATTTATTTTAATAGAACCTCCTACATCTGCCATATCTGTAGTACTTACAATTCTTTCGTCATTTATAGAAATCGCCTCTGCTCCGGCATCTTTTAGAGCATTTACTATATAAACTAAATCTATTGCAGAGATTTCATCAATTCTCTCATCTTCGCTTAATTCGCTTTCCTCTTTCTTTCTAAAAGTGATTATTACTCCCTCACCCTCAATATCTGTTTTTCCAAGAGCCATATTCAAATTTTCTAATTCTGTTTCTAAAGTTTCCTTTGTTTTTTCGTCTGATGTACTCTCCTCTCTATATGTTTTTAAGGTATTTGATGTCTCTTCATTCTTTGCTTTTGTCTCTTCATATTTTGTTTTCCAATTTGCTAGTTCCTGCCTTAATTCGGCTTCTTGCATTGAATCTATATTTGATTCTTGTGATTCTTGAACTACTTTAAATTGCATAAATATTATCATTACTAATAGGAAACATACTATTCCAATAGTAACAATCATACTTTTTTTACCTCTTTTCATTTATATCTCCTCTCTTTTAGCTTGTTGGGACCATTGGGGTCGGTTTCTACTAATTTACTAATTAATCGTCTTAGCATACTTAAAGCTTATAACACCCGTAAACTTAGGTATCTCTATATTAGAATTCTTCTTAAAATCAACAATCTTTCCAGAATTATTTTTAAAATATTCCAAAGTAGAACCTGGTCTATTCAAAGTTGATAATAATTCTTGTAAACCAATTGCTGAAATTTGTATAGGTGAATTTATTTTCTTACCATTAACTACAATCACATTTCCATCACAAGATATTGCAGATGTACTTACAATTCGCTCTCCATTTATAGCAATTGCCTCTGCCCCAGCATTTTTCATTTCATTTACAACTTGTAAAATATTTTCTGCGTGAACAAGATAATTTGATTGATCAATTGCACTCGGATCACCTTTTCCATCAGTTAAAGTTACAATAACGCCTTCACCTGTTACATCTGTATTTCCAAGTATTAAATTAGCTTTCTTAATTTGATTTTCTAAATCCGCAAGTTCAGAGTTATTACTTGTTGCACTCTCTCTTTCTTTCTCAAGCTCTTTTTCCGCCCTTTGCAAAGATGCATACTCAGTTTCATATTTTTCTTTCATCTTTAATACTTGCGATTTTAAATCATTTTGCTTTTGACTTCCAGATACTGTTGAACCATTGTTGTTTACAGTGTTTATTTGAATGCATATTGCTATTGTTAATATAAAACACATTATTCCTAGTATTATCGCTTCTGTTTTTTTGTTCATATTATCAGTCCTTTCCTTTTTTAATTGAGTGTTCCATTGGGACCGGGTCTTTTGGGTACATTTTCTAAAAAGAACCGTCCCCAATCAGAAAAAATTTATTCTTCTCTAAAATAAGGTTTAAATCCGGCACTTAAATCGCCATTTACAAATGCCGAACCTGTTTTTCCTTCCTCTTTTTCTAAGATTTTTTTCACATATAACATTTTATTAGTTAAATTACTCGTATCTCCTAAATTTATCTTTTTTCCCTTGCTTTCTAAATATAAAACATAATTTTCTTTATTTTCTGTATTTATTTCTGTTATTAAATTATCAATATTTATCGTTTTGGCCGAATCTATTATTTTTATTATATCATTTAATTTTTCTAAATCCTCTGTTTTTAGCCTTTTTTCATTCAGCATTTCATCTTCTTTTATTGATAATCCCACAATTACTGGCACATCTTTTTTCTCTGATGAATTTTCTAATATATATCCATTTTTGTCAATATAAACATAACTATTTATTAAATTTATTTGATATTTTACAGTTCTTTCTTTAACAGATATTATTACTGTTCCTGGTAATTTTCTTTTTGTATTTACAGATTCGATATATGTATTTTCTTTTATTTTTTGTTCAACTGTGCTATTGAATTTGAAAATATTTTCTCCTTTTCTTAATCCCGATAAATTTATGATCATATTGGTTGATACTTGATTATTTCCATTTACTGTTATATCAGTTATATTAAATATTGGCGCTGTTAATGCTAATACTACAATTATTGCAATTAATATTATTATGCTAAAAAATCCTATTACTTTCTTATTTATTTTTTTCTTTTTAGATTTTTTTCTTTTTTTAGATGTTCTTGGCTTAGTAGGTTGCTCAGATTGTTCTTCTAACTTTTCTTTAGTTCTTTCTTTTGTTTTTGGGTTCTTTTTTGTCTTTTCTTTTTTTACTTTTGATTTTTTTCTTCTTACCTTTGTTTTTTCTTCTTTTTCATCTGAACTGTTTACACCTAGTACCATTTCACTATTAAAGCTAAATATTTCGTCATCATCAATTTCAAAATCTTTTTGTTTTGTACTATCTTCTAAGTGTTTTCCTATATTTTTTCTTTTTTCTGCTTTTACGTGACTTTCTTGACCATTTATTCTTTTTGTTACAAATACTTTCTTTTCTCCGTTTGTTTCACTATCTATTTCTTCGTCTGAAAAATATAAGGTTTTTCCATCTTTACTTATATTCATTTTTTTCACCTTCTTTTGCGTTTTTTATTTTACAATAAATGTAAAAAAATAGCAAGATTTTTCTTGCTATTTTTACATAAAATTCACTTTACTTGTATTCCTTATGGCGAAATTTAGTTATTTCTGATTTTTTGCATACATCTTAAAAAATATTCATATTTTCTAATTAATAATTTATCATTTTATTTCCATAAGCCAATACGGAACCCAATATGATAATTACTATAATCATTTTTGCTATAATCTCTACTTTTAGCAGAGTCACTCAACCCATTGTCATCATAACTAATCCCTCTACCTACGCATTGGTTATCATTATTATAAAACTCTAATGTCCATTCTCTTTCATTTCCAGCTATATCATATATATTCATTAATGAAAAACTGTCACTAGCTCCTGTCGTTAATAACACACTTTCACTTGATTTCTTTTGATATGGACATTTCGTAAAACTTGCTCCTGAATTTTTTGAGTACTTCGCAAATTCATTTGTTATATTCCATAAATTCTCATAATAATTTCCTATTGTTGTACTTTTCGAAATTAATTTTGTATCTATTTCTGAATCTGTAATTATTTTCTTTGTTTCAATATATTTTAAAACCAAATCCCATTGTATTCCAAATATTAAACTACTAGTGTATCTCTCATAATTCATCTCACATGCTAGCTTTTGTGCTTCATCTCTAGTTATATAATTATATGGTATTTTATTTTGTTTTACTACCATTTTATCACTTATTTCATTATGAGCTGTTCTTGGTGTATCTCCCTCAATTCCTGCCTCATATCTTCCTATCCAAAATCCTCCATTTTCATATACACTTTTTAACATATTCTGATATAGTGTTGTAAATTTTGGATTTGTATCACTATAACTTGCATCACTGTAGTCACTTGTATACGCTTTTAAGCAGGCTTCTATTTTAGAATAGTCTGTTGATGAACTTGGCTCTCCGTTAGTATTATAATTTGAATCTTTATATATAGTTTTTGGTACCTCTACCCATACATATTCGTTTCCACTACCATCTATTATTACAAGTCCTGCATCTACTGAATCTTCTCCTACTATTTTCGTTGGAGCAAATCCTTTTGGTATTGTTACCCCATTATATTCTATGTCCTCAGGACTCATCAAAGCTTCTGCTTGTGCTAATTTTCTTTGTTCATCTTTATTTGCTGTTTCTGTCTTTTCTTTTGCTTCCGCTGCTCTGTTCAAAATTCCATTCTGTCCTGTTAACATACTAATACTTATGCCGTGCTAAAATTAGCAAAACTATTATTGTTACAACTAATGCAATTAAAGTTATTCCATATTCATTTTTAGCTTTTGTCATTTTATTCTCCCTCCATTTTTACTTCTCATAAAATGTTGCTCTAAATGAAAAATGATAGTCACTTCCATTTATACCACTTGCGCCACGATATGAAGCAGGTCCATCATTTCCAACATAGTAGAAATATCCACCTCTGCTAACACAAGGTGACTCATCATTTGAACTTTTTTCTAATGTCCATTCCCACGCATTTCCTGCAAAATCATATATATTTTTTCTGTTTGTATATTCCGATATTCCGGTACCTATGAATATCCATTTATAATCACCTGTATTTTCCTTTGTCAAAGGATTATCTATGTTGCTCCATATCCCAAGCTTATATGTTTTACTATCAAGTACATTATATTTTCCCATTTTGATATTTTCAATTTTGGCATCACTATAATTTCCCCATTTACTACTATCAAAATTAATATCTTTCTCTGTTAAATCTGTTTCCTCTTCTAAGTACTTACATACCAAATCCCATTGTATTCCAAACATCAAACTGCTTATATAATTAACATTTTGCATTAAATTATTAGCTAAAGTTTGTGCTTCACTACAGTATATATAATTGTATGGTATTGCATTCTTCTGGATTATCGCTTTGTCTGTTCCTAAATCACTATGTGAATTTCTTACCTTTGTTATGTCTGTTACACTTCCCTCTATACCAGCTTCATATCTTCCTATCCAAAATCCACCATAGTTATACACGCTTTTTAACATTGAATGATACGCATTATTATATTCTTCTTTACTTAATCCACATCCTTCATACCATTCATCTTTATAGTCACATCCTTGGCTCTTTTTCCCCTCTCTATATGTTGATGCATATTCTATCATTCTATCTTCAATATCTTTATAGTTTTGTTCTGTAAGTTCTTTAGTTAAATCTATTGATATTCCTGAAAAAGCTTTATTTTTAGGCACTTCTACCCATACCCATTCATTATTATTTTTATCTTTAATAACTATCCCTTTGCTGGCATCATCTTCAATTATTGTTGCTCCTTTTGGTACTATTCCTAGCGGATTTGTATTATTCAAATCAATATTCTTTAATCCAGCATAATTTGCAATTAATGTTTCCATATCATTCAACGAATTTTCTTCTTCTTGTTGACTTTGTTGATTTTTTATTTTTGCCTCCGATGCTCTATTCAAAATTCCATTTTGCCCTGTTAGCATACTTATACTTATGCCGTGCTAAAATTAGTAAAACTATTATTGTTACTACCAAAGCAATTAGTGTTATTCCCTTGTTTTTTAACATAACCTTTCATCCTTTCGCTTTTTATTAACGCAAAACATATATCACATCCTGTAATTAAAATATACCACATTATGCGCCCGTTTTCAATTGCATTTACAAATGTAACACAAATATAAGATTTTTGTAACATTAGCCAATTTTAAGTACTATCGCTAATTTATATTGCTTAAAATTCTTTTTTGCCATAAGTATTACTAATTCATATTGTAACAATTCTTTCTATAGATGAAATAGTATCACTACCTTCTTCGCGTCTCAAATCTATCTTAACATCAAATATAAAACTTTTACCTTTTATTTTTTTGTGTACTTTTAAATTCAAAAAAATACCTTAAGTGCTAGTTTCATCTAACTCTCACTTAAGATATTTTTATTTACAAAATTTCTTCCTAATATTGTCTACCCCAAATAACAAACTTATCAGCCTTCTTACCACAGCAAACACAAGTATCTCCAATATCTTCCTTCTCAAAAGGCATACATCTAGATTTTGCACTTGTTAGCTCTTTAATTTTGGCTTCACATTCAGGATCTCCGCACCACATTGCTTTAATAAATCCTTGTTCTTTATCCATATTAGCTTTAAATTCTTCTAAATTATGTGCAACAGTAGTTTTAGCTTCCATTCTTTTTTTGCAAACATCAAACATATTTTGTTGAATCAAATCTAAAATCTCAGTAATCTTTTCCTCAAGCTCATCTAATTTTACTGTGATTTTCTCAAATGTATCACGTCTAACTAATACACATTCACCATTTTCTATATCCCTTGGACCCATCTCTAAGCGAAGTGGTATTCCTCTCATTTCTGAATCATTGAATTTTACTCCAGGTGATACGTGTGTTCTAAAATCTGCTTCAACTCTAAATTTTGATTTTAGTCTTTCATAAATTTCTGAAGCCTTTTCTTCAACACCTTCTTTATGTTGTGCAATTGGTATTATTTCTACTTGTATTGGTGCAACTCTTGGTGGTAGTTTAAGTCCTCTATTGTCACCATGAGCCATAATTATTGCTCCTATCAATCTTGTAGATATTCCCCAAGATGTTTGGTATGCATATTCTTGTTTTCCTTCTCTATTTTGGAATTTTACATCAAATGGTTTAGTAAAGTTTTGTCCAAAATAGTGTGATGTTCCAGATTGAAGTGCTTTTCCGTCATAAGTCATTGCTTCTATTGTGTATGTTTCGTCAGCTCCTGCAAATTTTTCGCTTTCTGTTTTTATTCCTTTAATTACTGGAATTGCAAGTAAATTCTCTGCCACATCTACATATATATTTAGCATTTGTAATGTTCTTTCTTGAGCTTCTTTTGCTGTTTCGTGTATTGTATGCCCTTCTTGCCATAAAAATTCACGAGAACGTAAAAATGGTCTTGTTTCTTTTTCCCATCTTAATACACTGCACCATTGATTATACACAAATGGCAAATCTCTCCAAGAATTTAACCATTTTGAATACATTGTAGTTATTATCGTTTCAGATGTTGGTCTTACACACAATCTTTCTTCTAATTTTTCCCCACCAGCTTCTGTAACCCAAGCAACTTCTGGTGCAAATCCTTCTACGTGATCTTTTTCTTTTTGAAGTAGGCTTTCTGGTATTAATACTGGAAAATATGTATTTTGTACTCCTACTTCTTTAAATTTTTTGTCTGCATAATTTTGAATATTTTCCCATATTGCATATCCATAAGGTCTTATTGCTATACATCCTTTTGTATCTGTATAATCTGCAAGTTCTGCTTTTCTAACGATATCTGTATACCATTTTGCAAAATCTTCGTCTATATTTGTTATTTCTTTTACGTAATTTTTATTATCTCCCATAATCTTTCCTTTCTCCCCTATGTGGGACCATCGGGGTCGGTTCTTTTTGGTCCCATTTTGTGTCAATCATTCCCTTGCCCACTCGGCATTGGAGCCTCTGCTTCAATTAGTTCATCAATAATAATTTGATTATTAGAATCTAACTTATATTTTGGAAGTTCTGGTAAGTCATTTAGACTACTATATCCAAACATTTTTAAAAATTCGTTTGTTGTTTTATATGACATTGGTTTTCCAGGCAAATCTAGTTTTCCCGCTTCTTCTATTAATCCATATTCAAGCAATTTGTACATAGTACCATCAACATTAACACCACGAATAGCTTCAATCTCTGCTCTAGATATTCTAGGATTATATGCAATTATTGAAAGTGTTTCTATTGCTGCATTTGAAAGTTTTGGTTTATTTCTTTTATCAATAATTTTATACACCTGTTCATAATATTCTTTTCTTGTTGCTAATTGATAATTGTCCTCTGTCTTTATTATTTCTATACCTCTATCATTATCTTTGTATTCCAAATTCATTTGGTAAATTGTTTCTTCAATTTCATCTTTGGACTTTTCTAAGGCTAAACTTAGTTCTTTGCTTGAAACTTCTCTTCCAGCAGCAAATAAAATTGCTTCTATTGTTCCTTTTAAATTTTGTTGTTCCATTCTTTATATCCTTTCGTAAAAAAACTTTTACTACATATCTCTTCTTCTTCCGTGTCTAAACATTTCATCTTCTAATTCATCTATTTCTTCTTTGACATTTTTTTCTATTTCTTCTACATCATTACCTTTTTTGTGTTCTTCTTCAACTTTTTGTGTTATTTCGTCCCTATAGTTTTCACCATATTTTTGAGTTAATTTTTCTACAACTTTTTCTAATTCTGATTGATGTTCTCTTCTTACATTTTTTGCTTCATTAGAATCACTTTTTTCTAATTGATTCATCTGTTTTTGTTCTTTTGAATTAAGTGGTGCTTCATAGGCATCCTCTAATTTGTACTCTATTGTTGGATTTGTTCTCGCTTCAGTGCTATCTTTACTATATACTTTGTCTGTATTTCTTGAACCTTGTATTATAGATACCTCTTTTAAGTATCTTGAATCAGATGGTTTGCTTCCGTTTTTTACATAATCTTCATTATAATCAACACCTAAAAACCATTCTTCATTTGCTGTAAATCTTGAATTAACATCTTTTATTCTCCACATTGATGTTCTAGTTAATGTCATATCTGTTGCTGGTTTAAATGTATGTTCTCCATCTGCCCATCTTTCCCTATTTTGTTCTTGAAGTAATCTATCTTCTCTTGGGCCTAAGTCTACAGGCTCAATAACGCCTTCATCAAGTTCTACAATATCTCCACTAGGTGATACAATTGCAAATGTATCTTCTGCTTTTCTTGTCTTTACCTTTTCTCCTCTTGAAGCCTCTAATTCACATAATTCTTTAGAATCTATTCTTGTTAAATATCCTTTTTGAAAAGCTCTTTCAGATACTCCCTTAGGCATTCTTCCATTCAAGGATTCTTGTATTCCTAAAATTCTCCATAATTCTTGCCCATTAATAACTGTATCTAATCTTATTCTTGTTCTATGGTCCATCGAAATATCATCTTTTAGATTTCTTAGTTGTCCTTGATTTATATCAACTTCGCCTGTTTCAATTTTTTTAGATTCTTCTGTTTTATTTTGCATTTTTTCTTCATGTTCTTTACTGGCTAAGTCTCTTCCATCTCCTGCTTTTGATGTATCATTATTATTTGAGCCATTGTTGTCGTCATCTTCTACATCTTTTCCTCTTATTAAATCAATTTGTCTTTCTAATCTTTCCTTATCTAATTCTATTTCCTTTGCAACTGTCAATCCATTTTTTTCGCTATAATCATTATACGCAATTACATCTCCTGTTTCATCATATATAATATCATACTGATATCCATCGTGTAATTCACTTATTAAAAATAATCTTCCAGCTTTTACTTCTCCAGTTACTTTGCTCTTATATGGAAATAATCCTAATATTTTGCAACTATCTTTTTTTAATTCTTTTTTTATTATTCCTTTTTTTTGATTTTCTTCTTCTCTTTTATTCATCAATATATATAGCAGTTGTTCACTTGAAATACTTCTTTGTTTTGACATTCTAGCTCCCTCCTTTTTTCTATTATTCAACTACTGCAATTAAATCATAATCACTTACATCTACTATTTTACACCAAATAAACTGATTTAGCAAATTTTCATTTTTATCTGTTCTTTTAATATACACAATTCCATCTTCTTCTGGTACATCATTCCTTGTTCTACCCACCAAATATTTACCATCAAAAGAAACATTTTCAATTAAAACTTGCATTTTCTTTCCTATTTGTTCCTCAAGTTTTTTCTTGGAAATTTCTTTTTGCTCACTCATTATTTTCCTATATCTAGAGTTTTTTGTCATATAATGTATTTGATTTGGCATTTTGGCAGCTGGTGTATTTTCTTCTTTAGAATATTTAAACACACCTAGTTTATCAAATTTAGTGCTTTTAACAAAATCTAATAATTCTGTAAAATCTTGCTCTGTTTCACCTGGAAATCCTACTATTAAACTTGTTCTTAGGATAACATTTGGAATTTCTTTTCTTATTTTATTTATTAGGTTTACAATATTTTCTTTTGAGGTTTTTCTATTCATTCTTTTTAATACATCATTTGAAATATGTTGAATTGGAATATCAAAATATTTGCAAATTTTATCATTATTTTTAACTGTATCAATTAGTTCGTCTGTAATGCCCTCTGGGTAGCTATATAAAAATCTTATCCACTCAATTCCCTTAATTTCACTTATTTTCTGAAGAAGTTCAGCAAGTTTTGATTCACCATATAAATCTACTCCATATTTAGTTGTATCTTGAGCAATAACAATAATTTCTTTTACACCTTTGTTGGCTAACATTTTAGCTTCTTCTAAGATTTCCTCCATCTTTCTACTTATAAATAAGCCTCTTATATATGGAATTGCACAATATGTGCACATATTACTACATCCTTCGCCTATTTTTAAATAAGCATAATTTTCACCTGTAGAAACAGTTCTTGCTAAATACTCTTTTTCGGCAAACATCGGTAGTTGCTTAATTTTGTTATCCTCGTCGTTTGTTTTTGCATTTTTACTAGCTATTGTAGTGATGGCATCATTTTCTTTTGATGCATTTTGATTTTGTTGTTCTAATAATTCTGCAACTTTATCCCATAATCTGTTATAATCTTCAATCTTCAAAAATAAGTCAACTTCTGGCATTTCTTTAGCCAACTCTTTATAATATCTTTGGACTAAACAACCCATCGCTATTAAAAACTTGCATCTTCCATTTTTGTATTCAGCCATCTCCAAAATAGTATTTATTGCTTCTTCCTTTGCAGATTCTATAAATCCACAAGTATTTACAACTATTATATCTGCTTCTTTTGGGTCATTTACTATATTAAATTCGTGTTCCTTAAATTTTCCTATTGCTACTTCTGTATCTATTAAATTTTTGCTACATCCTAGTGATATAAATCCTACATTCATTTTTTTACTCCTTTTTTTCGTATTGGGGATGTTTTTTCTGATTGGGGACGGTTCTTTTTCGGAAAAAGAACCGTCCCCAATCAGAAAAAACTTAGTCACAATTCTCATCTTTTATATAATATTTAGTTCCAACCATCTTATCTGGCAAATACTGTTGCTCCACATAATGACCTGGAAAATCGTGTGGATATAAATATCCTTGATGATATCCCAAACTTTCCATTCCCTTAGCTGGTGCATTTCTAATATGCATAGGAACTTCTCCTGTATCTTTGCTTGCAACATCTTCTAAAGCTCTATTTATAGCTAAATATGATGCATTTGATTTCTTCGATGTTGCAACATAAACAGCCGCTTCTGCTAAAATAATTCTTGCTTCTGGCATTCCTACCATATTTACAGCTTGCATTGCAGAATTTGCAATAACTAGCGCATTTGGATTTGCCATTCCTACATCTTCTGATGCGGAAATTACTATTCTACGAGCTAAAAACATCGGATCTTCTCCCGCATTTATCGCTCTTGCTAAATAAAATATGGCAGCATCTGGATCTGAACCCCTTAATGATTTTATAAATGCACTTATATTGTCATAATGTGAATCGCCCTTTTTATCAAATACCGCCTTTTTCTCTTGTACGCAATCTTTCAAAACCTCATCTGTTATATTTATTACTCCATTTGAATCCATCTCAGTTGTTAGAACTGCAATTTCTAATGAATTTAAAGCTGTTCTTACATCCCCATTTGATATTGTACATAATTTTCTTAATGTTTTATCTTCTATATTAATATTATATTCCCCAAGTCCTTCTGGCTTTTTTAGTGCCATTTTTAAGACTTCAAATATATCTTCCTCATCAAGTGGCTCTAGTTTTACAACCATCGAACGCGAAATCAAAGCTTTGTTTACCTCAAAATACGGATTTTCCGTTGTTGCACCTATCAAAATTATTGTCCCATTTTCAACAAATGGTAATAATGCATCTTGTTGAAGTTTGTTAAACCTATGAATTTCATCTATAAATAATATCGCTTTTCCTGTTGGATTTAACATGAAATTCTTTGTTTCTTCTATAACTGCTTTTATGTCTGCAACACCTGCCGTTACTGCATTTATTTTATAAAATCTATATTTCGTTGTTTCACTTATAACCTTTGCAAGTGATGTTTTTCCACATCCCGGAGGTCCAAATAAAATCAAACTTGATAACCTGTCTGCTTTTATTGTTCTATATAAAATTTTATCTTTTCCTAATATATGTTTTTGACCAACATATTCCTCAAGCGTTTTAGGCCTTACTCTATATGCTAGTGGTTCATTTGAATTCATATTTTCACTCCTTTTTTCTGATTGGGACCGTTTCTTTTTCCATTGGGACCGTTTCTTTTCGCGAAAAGAAACGGTCCCA
>ERZ827101.576-NODE-576-length-57267-cov-14.046529_pt1 | contig 57267 bp, 59 predicted proteins | sample MGYA00519869_ERZ827101 | MGnify/ENA primary metagenome ERZ827101 (study PRJEB31778, sample SAMEA3449256) | human gut metagenome | biome: human gut; feature: human-associated habitat; material: faeces | place: United Kingdom | collected 2010/2012 ...
GACCGTCCATCCATTGCCCTCCCATTATAACAAAAATAAGCATAGTCTCCGAGGCTTCATATCCGCTTCGGGTGCTATGCTTATTTTGTACCAAGCAAAAAGAAGCGCTCCATCGAATGATGGAACGCTTCTTTTTTACTCTTCCAAAATGAGCGGCAGCGCGCGGACGCAGCAGTGCTTCATGTCGACATGGCTGTCGTCTAAAAAGCCGACGCCTTCGGCCTTCAAAAGCTCGACCTGGCGGTTCGCGCCGCCGAAAGCAAAAGCACTTGACACCTCCCCGTCCCGCTTGACAACGCGGTGACACGGGATGACGCCTGGCTCTGGATTCACGTGCAGCGCGTAGCCCACGACGCGGGCGAGGCGCTTGTTGCCGATCGCCGCGGCAATCTGGCCGTAGGTCGCGACGCTTCCGCGCGGAATAAGCCGCACCGCCGCGTACACTTTGTCAAAGGTCGTCATGCTTCTCCCCTCTTTTTTTGAGCCAGCGAGCAAGAAAGATCCCACCCGCGATCAGCACCGCATAGGCCAAGATGTGCGGCAGGCACGTCCACAGCACCGCGGGAAATGCATCCCAACCGCCCAAACTCAGCATCACGATGATGCTCACGAGCAGACGCAGCAGGAGCGCCGCGCCGATGATGGCGAGCACATAGCCCGCCCAATAATCATTTCTGCGCAACGTTTCGCGGACGTTTTCTCGCTTCATCGGTTCAGCAGTGTTCGCGCCGCCGGTTGTCACGTCCTCTTCGTTTTCCCAGATCAGATAATCCGTCGTCACGCCGAAGTACGTGCAGATGGTGCGCAGCTTGTCGAGGTCGGGCGTCGAGTCGCCGCATTCCCATTTGCTGATGGCCTGCCGCGAGACATCCAGCTCCGCGGCGAGCTGCTCCTGCGATAAGCCGCGCGATCTGCGCAACAGCTGTAATTTTTCTCCCAGGGTCATGTATTTGTCCTCCGTTTGCTTTGATGCGCCCAGTATAGCCGACTGCGGCGAAAGGCGCCACCAATCAAGGCTTGCAAGTCCGCAACCAAACGTGGCAAAGGAGATTTATTCCGCTTTTTTCTTGTTTCTCTTAAACAGCGCGCCCACGTCGACCTCCACCAGCACAAGGCTCGCAAGCATCAGCGCCGCGCCGATGTAGCCCTTGACGCCGATGCGCTCGCCCAGCAGAAAGAACGCAAAAATCGCCGAAAACACGGGTTCGAGCGTAAAGATGAGACTCGCGCGGCTCGCCGTCGTGTGCTTTTGATAAACGCTCTGGATCACAAGGCAGACGCCTGAACACACGATGCCGAGAAACAGCGCCGCCGCCCAGACCTTTGCCGTACCCGGCAGTGCAGGCGTCTCCAAAAATACGGAGAGCATCAGCATCACCACGCCGACGACGGCAAGGTCGCACACGCCAAGCGCCAGCGGGTCGACCTTTTCATTCGCCACGGCCTTTTCCGTGACCATCAGGTCGACGGAGTAAAACACCGCTGCGAACAGGCAGATGATATCGCCGAACGCGGGCTTGAGCGTCTCGTTCAGCGTCATCAGCGCTAAGCCGATAAGACATAAGATCATCGAAACGCCGAATTTCTTCTCCGGCTTTTTGCGATACACGATAAATTCCAAAATCGGCGTCGTCACGACCGAAAGCGCGCAGATGAAGCCCGCGTTCGACACGGATGTGTAAATGACACCGTAGGTCACGCTCGTGTACACGACGACGAGCGAAAGGCCCACTACAATGCTGTACTTGACGGTCTCGCGGCTCGCGTGGAAGACGTTTTTGCGAAACACGAATCCCAGCACAACAAACGCCGTCAAAAAGCGGAAAGCGTTGAGCGTCAACGGCTGCATATCCCTCAGACAGATCGCCGTCAGGCAGTTGGAAATGCCCCAGAAGCTCGTCGCCAGCAGCAGCATGAGATCTGCCCTGCGCTGATGTTCCATTGGTTTTCCCTCTCTCTTCTTAAAATCTCTCTTCTCTCATTTGTCAAACGGGCGCCTTGCGGCGTCCGTTTGATCAGTTGATTTTATCATGTCTATTAGGTTTTCGCAAGTGGCATGAGAAAAGAAAATGTAAGAATATAGATGCGCACGCTTTACTCTTTTTATTCACCAAAACCGCGGAGAGAGGCGGGAAAACCCGCCTCTCTCCGCTCCGCATCAGATCTTCTGCACCGGCGGCAAAAAGCCGCGCTTGGCGTTCTCCTCCGTGTCGTCTGACTCGTCGTAGGCGTCGTAGGGCGCGGACGGGTCGTGCGCCTTTTTCTTAAATGGCGAGCAGAGCTTGTCGCGGTGCGCAAAGGCGAAGTAGAGATCGTCCGTCCAGCCGGTGTGTCCTGTCAGGATGACGGGCCGCAGGCCGCGCGTGCGAAGCTTCTGCTCCAACTCCGCCAGCGACTTGACTGCGAGCTTGTTGCTCTCCGCCAGCGCGGAAATGAAGCTGTAGCCGCCGTCCGCGCCGAACCAGATCGTATCGCCCGTGAAGAGGTACCTGTCGTCAATGAGGTACACCATATGCCCCCACGTGTGGCCAGGGACCAAAAAGCATTCGATCTTAATGCCGTCGATCTCGAAGACCTCTCCGTCGTGCAGCAGCACCTTTTCGTTGTTGATCGTCACCTGCGGCAGCTTGTAGAGGTGGTAGATTACCTTGCGGCGCACCTCGCCGGTGAGATATTTGTTCTCGATCTCGCCGATATAGAGCTTCGCGTCACGGAAAAGGCCGGGGCTGTCCGCCTCCACCGCGCCGACATGGTCGGTGTCCTGATGGGTGATGAGGATATGGCGGATGGACTTCGGGTCGATGCCGAGCCAGCCCATCTTTTCCTCAAGACGGTTATAGTTGTAGCCCGCGTCGACCATGATGGTCGTCTCGCCCTTGCGGTAGAAAAAGATGTTCGCCACCCATTCGCGCACGCAGGCGACATGTTCATCGACCCAGCCGGTGTTCAGCGGCTTGAAGATCTCCTTGCCGCGGTACATCTTGCTCATTTCCTTTTTCTGAAATTCGGTAGCTTGCTTGGACACGGCAGATTCCTCCCTGTTTTTATTTTCAGTTCAATACCTCTAACTTTATGTGACAAAAAGCCGCACGCGGCGTTCACACCCGCGGGAACAGCTCTTCGCACGCGCCGCGCGTCAGCGTTTCGAGCACCTGCGGATACAGCGCGCCGATCTGCTCCTGATGCGACACCGTGAGGATCAGGCCGCGGATCGTCGCCGCGGCGAGCGCGATGCCGCCGCGCGGGGTCAGGCCGCTCTCCTCCAAAAGGTCGCGGATATGTACCTCGTCGCTGTGATAGTGCTCGGCTTTCACCTGCGCGGGGATGCGGCGCAGCAGATAGGCCGAGTCCTCCTCGATGAATTTCATCGCACCGATCTCGGATAAGCGGCTACAGGCCGTGAGCAGCACGTTCGCGATGCGCTCGTCGGGCGGCAGGTCTTTGCCCTCCTCCAGCGCCTGCTCGGCCACCTGATAGACCTCGCTGTGGATATCCTCCAGCACCTCGAAAAACAGCAGCTCCTTGGACGCGAAGTATTTATAGAACAGTCCCTTCGAGATGCCCGCCGCCTCGGTGAGCTGCTCGACCGAGGTCTTGCGCAGCCCCAGCGTGACGGCGCAGCGGCGCGCCTCTCGCAGCAGCGTTTCGCGGATGGCCGCGTTCTCTTCTGCGGAAAAGGCCATTGGCATTCCCTCCTTTGTTGAAATTTTTGACCGATTTGGTTTATCGGTCATATTGTAGCATACTCCCTGCCGTCTGGCAAGTAAAAAGTTACTCTCATCTTTATTTTTACTGTATAAATACTTAATAAAACCATAGTTTTATCAATGCACTGCGTTATATATGTGCAGCACAGCCGCGAGGCCGGTATGGATGCGCACATCTCCAAGCCCTTCGACGTCAAGACGCTCTGCATCTGCATGCGGCGGCTGAAGGACAAGCAGTAAACGCAAAAAAGAGGACATTCCGATTCTTTTCGGAATGTCCTCTTCCCTTTTCTTGTCACAGCAGGCCGTAGACCTCGTGCAGATCCCTGATCTCGTGGTCGATGCGGTAACCCTCCGGCGCTTTGATTCCCTCGGGATTGTACCAGCAGGTGACAATGCCCGCGTTGTCGCCGCCGCGGATATCGCTCGTGAGCGAATCGCCGACGATCATCGTCTCGCTCTTCTCGACCGGCCCAATGGCGGCGAAGACCTGGTCGAAAAACTCCTTTTTCGGCTTCTCCGCGCCAAGCTGCTCGGAGAGGAACACGCCGTCCATCAGCGCGCCGAGGCCGGAGCGCGTCAGCTTCTTCGTCTGCGCGACGACCGTGCCGTTCGAGACGACGCACTGGCGCACCTTGCCGCGCAGCGACTTGACGATCTCATAGCTGTCGTCGCGGTAGACGATGGTGTCGCCCAGACGCAGCTGGTAGGCATCGTTAAACTGCGGCGCGAGGGAAACGTCGATGCCCTCCTCTGCGAAAAACTCCTCAAAGCGGCCGACGAGCACCTGCGGCTTCGTGATCTCGCCGCGCTCGAGTTTTTCCCAGTATTTCATATTCAGGACGGAATAGCGCGCGACCTGCTCATCCGAACATTCGCCAAGGCCAAACTCGACAAAAAGGCTCTGGATGGCGGCGCGCTCGGCGGCGTCAAAGTCCAGCAGCGTGCGGTCCACGTCCCACAAAATCGTTTTGATCATAAGATATCTCCAAAAACAGTCAAAATTACTCTTTTTCCGCGTGCGCGGCGAGAACATCATACCACAGCAGGACTACGCCCGCAACGCCGATTTTCCGCCGCTTGCGGGAATGACCCTGCTGTGATAGAATATCCTCAACAATTCTCGACAGAAAGGAACTTTACTTATGAATATCACCGTATATCTCGGCGCGAACAGCGGCAATGATCCGACGCTCGAATCGTCTGTGCGTGAACTGGGCCGCCTCATCGGCGAGAGCGGCAGCGCCCTTGTCTACGGCGGGTCGAAAAACGGCCTGATGGGCGCGCTCGCTGAAAGCGTGCTGCGCGCGGGCGGCGAAGTGACCGGCGTGGAGCCGCAGCTTTTCATCGACAAGGGCTACGAATATGACGAGATCACGACGCTCATCGTCACGCGCGACATGACCGAGCGCAAGACGAAGATGATCGAGCTCGGCGACGCGTTCATCGCCTTCCCCGGCGGCACGGGCACGCTCGAGGAAATCAGCGAGGTCATGTCGAAGGTGTCGCTCAAGCAGCTCGCCGCGCCGTGCATCCTCTATAACCTGAACGGATATTACGACCACTTGAAAGCCCTGCTCGCCCACATGATCGACATGGGCCTCTCCACGCCCGAGCGGCAGGAGGGCATCTACTTTGCCGAAACGCTGGACGACATTCGCGCGATCTTGAAGATTTGAGGAAAAGCCGCCTTCGGCGGCTTTTCTTTTTGTGCGGCGCTTGACAGGCTTCCTTCGCTGCGGTATGCTAAAAAAACTTAAAGTTACTCACTGTGCTGCAACCTAAAGCGCACTTTCATTTCAGGAGGATTTCATGGTCTACACAGTCGGCGAGATGGCGAAAAAGCTGGACGTTCCCGCTTCCACGCTGCGCTATTACGATAAGGAGGGCCTGCTGCCCTTTGTGGAGCGCTCGTCCGGCGGCATCCGCATGTTTCAGGAGTCGGACTTCGAGTGGCTGCAGGTCATCGGCTGCATGAAAAAGGCCGGCATGTCCATCAGGGACATCCGCCAGTACATCGAGCTCGCCCTGCGCGGCGACGACACCATCGACACGCGCCTTAAAATGTTCACGCACCAGCGCGACGTGCTGCTCGCGCAGATGGAGGAAATGCGCCACACGCTCGAGACCGTGGAGTACAAGTGCTGGTACTATGAAACGGCAAAGGCCGCGGGCACGATCGACGTCCCAAGGGATATGGCGGACAAGGACGTGCCCGAGCGCTTCCGCGCCATCCGGCGCGAACTCAAGACGACTCCGCAGGAGTAAAGGTAAACTACTTTTCTGCCGGCAAGCAGGAAAAGGATAAGGATAGGAAAGTAAACTATGGATCGGATCAAGAAGAATTTTGGCTTTGGCTGCATGCGCCTGCCGATGATCGGCGAAGAGGTGGATATCGAGCAGACCAAGCAGATGGTGGACGCGTTTTTAGACGCGGGCTTCAACTATTTTGACACTGCGCACGGCTACATCCAGGGCAAGAGCGAAAAGGCGCTCAAGACCTGCCTGACAAGCCGCTATCCGCGCGAGAAGTACATCCTGACCGACAAGCTGACGGCGAACTATTTCAAGACCGAGGCAGACATCCGCCCGTTTTTCGAGAGCCAGCTCGAGATCTGCGGCGTTGAGTATTTCGACTTCTATCTGATGCACGCGCAGGGTCTTGTCAACTATGACCACTTCAAGGAGTGCCGCGCGTATGAGACGGCGTTCGAGCTCAAAAAAGAGGGCAAAATTCGCCACGTCGGCATTTCCTTCCACGACCGCGCCGAGGTGCTCGAGCGCATTCTGACCGGGTATCCCGAGATCGAAGTTGTCCAGATCCAGTTCAACTACATCGACTACGACGATCCCGCGGTGCAGAGCCGCAAGTGCTATGAGGTCTGCCGCAAATTCAATAAGCCCGTCATCGTCATGGAGCCCGTCAAGGGCGGCAACCTCGTGAACCTGCCTGAGAACGCAAAGGCCGTGCTTGAAGACCTGCACGGCGGCAGCCCCGCGAGCTACGCCATCCGCTTTGTCGCGGGCTTCCCCGGCATGATGATGGTGCTCTCTGGCATGAGCAACATGGAACAGATGCAGGACAACATCTCGTTCATGCGGGACTTCAAGCCCCTCGACGAGACCGAGCGCGCCGCGGTGGAAAAGGTGCAGGAGATCTTCCACAGCAAGGACCTCATCCCCTGCACGGCCTGCCGCTACTGCACGGACGGCTGCCCCAAGCACATCTCTATCCCTGACCTCTTCGCCATTATGAACACCAAGCAGATTCACCACGACTGGAACGCGGACTGCTACTATGAAGATGTCCACACCGCGCCGGGCCGCAAGGCGTCCGACTGCTTAAAGTGCGGCAAGTGCGAAAAGGTCTGCCCGCAGCACCTCCCCATCCGCAAACTGCTCGAGCAGGTCGCGGCAGAATTTGAAAAGGCCCCCGCAGCGAATTAAGCTCAAAATGTAAAATACAGCACCGGCGAGAGAAAGATGGAAAACTCTCGCCGGTGCTGTTTGCTTGCACTGATCCTTGATCTTTATCATAACACCGCGCCGCGGTGGTTTTCTTGGTCTGCCGCTTTGGCCGTTCAGCGAGGTGGACAGTGGACCCCAGAATTTTTTGTTTGTCGCCCTTTGTTTTAGGCTATGGCTGAAGTATAACGTGGATTCTTTAAGCGAACCTAAATTTGGTGTAAATAAAGTATGAACAATTCTCGTGTCGCGCGGGAAAAATATATGTAAAAAAGCGGCGCATTTTGCGTAAATTTCCGTTTCTTCCTTGCAATAACTGCTCCTTCGGCGTAAAATAAAGTAAATTTTGTCGATTTCTTAACAAATTTGCAGCGAAATTCATACCTGCGGCTCACCTCGCACGCGATCTTGCCGCGCGCTGCTCCTCCACATTCCGAAAGAGAGCGGCGGCACCATCGGATTAAGGGAGAAAATCATGCAGAAAAAACGAGTGCTCAGCCTGATTTTAGCGTTGAGCTGCACGGCGGCGCTGCTTGGCGGCTGTGCTGGCAATGACACGAGTGATGACACTACCGCCTCCGGCGAGCATGAGGTCATCACGATGAACGCTCCCTACCGCAATATGTCCCAGTTCTACGATCTGGTGCATGAAAAGTATCCGGAGATCAACCTTGAGATCATCCCCTACAACGGGGAAAACACCTCTTCCTATATGAAGGATATGCGCCTTTCCGGCGAGCTGCCCGATATTTACAGCACGACCTACTATACGCCGGGCCGCATGGACGATGAAGGCGATTTTCTCGACCTGTCGGGCTATGATTTCATGGACAACTACACCCCGTCGAGACTGCGCGACGTATCCTATAACGGCGGGATCTATATGCTGCCCATGGGCTACAGCGCCATCGGCATCACCTACAACAAAACGCTTCTGGACGCCAACGGCTGGACGCTGCCGACAAACCTTGATTAGCTTGCAACGCTCAAGGACGAGGTCGAGGCAGCGGGCTATGTTTTTAGCCGCTGCCAGCTGGAATATCCGGGCTTCGGCTTCCAGTTCATGTGCGCCATTGCCAGCATCTCCTTCCTCTCGAATCTCGAGATCGCCATCGGCCGCGTGCGCTCGAACGCCGCACTTGAGACAGACGGCTCCTCGGTGCTCAGCGGGATGTGCTTCCTCTGCGCGGAGGACAACGCGCTCAACGCCGAAATTCTCGAGGCCATCTTTGAGATGTACGGCGCGAGCTGCACGATCTGCCCCGACAGTGCGGAGCTTGTCAAGGCCTTCGAGATGGTCAAGCCCGGCGAATACGACGATCCTGATAAACATTCAAATGCCGCACATGAACGGCTACGAGGCGACGAAGGCCATCCGCGGCGGCAGAAACCCTCTCGGCAAGACCATCCCCATCATCGCGATGACGGCCAACGCCTTCTCCGACGACATACAGAACAGCATCGCCGCGGGCATGGACGCCCACATCTCCAAACCCATCGACGTGGCCATCCTCGAAAAGACGATGAGAGGGTTTCTTACCCCCCCGAATCCACGGCATGCGGACGAACGTTTGTGAGAAGCATTCACAAACGGATAACCTCGCCCTAATACGCACAAAAACGGAACGCGAAAGCCGATGGCTTTCGCGTTCCGTTTTTATTTTCACCGCGTTGATTTCTATTTGTTCCTGCGGTAGCCCTGCTCGTCGCGGTACTCGGGATGCTCTCGGCAATAAGGGTCCTTGTCGCCGCAGATCGTGTAGTCGCATTTGCAGCCGTTCGAACAGGTCGTTTTGCGGATGAGACGCGCGTGAATGAGCTCCATGCCGGCAAAATCCGGATTACAGAGCGCGGGCATGACCTCGAGAAGGTCGTGCTTTTTGGCGAATTCCGCGGTCGGACAGGCGGTGAACTCATAGTAGATGGGCTGATCCTTGTCAAACGGCGCAACGTGCATCTCAAAGTCGCCCCACTTGTCGCACTGTTTTTTCGCGTTCAAAAACGCGCGGTGCAGGAGCTTTTTGCAAAGCGGCTTGTTGATGTCGATGAATTTGAGCTTGCTGAGCTTTCGGAACGACGGCAGGAAGAGGTTCCCCTCCATCTCCTCGATCTCTTGAAGGCTTGTCACGTCCCTGCAGACGACGTAATACGCCATCAGCGCGATGCAGTCGTAATTGCCGCCCGGGCCGTTGTGGAAGTTTTTCTCCCCGCCAAGGTCGGTGCGCCAGTCGCTCAAAAAGTCGACATACTGCATCTGCACGCGCTCCCAGACGGCTTCGCGCTGCGATTCCGGATAGTGGTGCGCGATCTTCTCCCGAATTTCCGCCTTGCAGGGCTTTGAATAGATCACATGGCAGGTGCGGTCAAATTGCAGCTGATCGTCGTTCATTGTCTTCCCTCCCGTATTTTTTACGCTTGCCGATATCAGAGCGTCGGTTTGCCGTGAGGTCTTCTCTCCTGTCTTACGCTCGCTGCGCTTTTTTCATCGTCACGAGCAGCCCGCCGAACATCCAGACGTTGCCGATGGCGAGCCACGCGCAGCGCAGGGCGTTGCCAAGCGGCTGGTTGCCGAGCAGCGCCGCGAGAAAATACACGAGCATGCCGAACGCCATGGAGAAGACGCAGCACCACTTCAGATACGGTGTCAGCCCCTTTCGGAATGCGACGATCTGCGTCATCACCAGCACAAAGAAGAAGATCCAGAACAGCACGAGCGGCGGCATCAGGAAGTATGCGCTGTACTGCGTCAAAAGCGCTTCGGAAAGCCCGTGTTTCATCAGAAACACCGCCGCGCACACCGGCACATGGAGCCGCACGCGCAGAACATCAGGTAACCGAAAATGCCGGAGCGGTAGCGGTGCGCGTATTTCGGCGACTTCGCCGCCATCAGGCGGTAAACGCCAAAGCAGGCAAGTCCCTCAAGCACCACGCCGAAAAGCCCCAGCAGCGCCGCGGCAAAAAGGCCGCTGTCCGAGGTAGAAGTATAGGCCGATAGCATCTGTAAAACGCCTTCAAGCGCATCGTCCTCCACGCCCCAGCCGAGGATCAGGTCACCGGCGAGGTGCAAAACGGACGCAAAAAGGCCGATGGTCAGCAGCTTTTTGATGCGCGGCCAGTCAAGCTCACGCGAGATGCCGATGTCATTGAAGTCACTCATGCTTTTTATTCTCCTTTGCAAAGTCGAGGCGGACGATCTGCATGTTCATCATGCCGTCGCCGACCTTCGACAAAAAGCGGAAGAATTTCCGGACGTTCTGATTCCTCAAGTCGTTGTAGCCCAGCATGTAGCCGCGCGAGGACACACGCAGCCTATCGCTCCACGCCGAAAGCTCGCGCCTTGCGTCGGTGACGGCGAAATACGCGCCGACGTCCTTGATCTCCGCGTTCTTGAGCCATGTTTTGAGCATCAGCTTGACCGCCTTGCGGTTCGCCGCGTCGAAGACGAGCTTGCCGCCTGGGAACGCCTCCGCCATCGCGCACACGAGCGCTTTGACCTGCGGCGTGAGGAAATAGTAGAACACGCCCGCGGCGAAGAACACCGCGCCGCCGCTCGCGTCGATCTCGCGGAACCACGAGGTGTTATTTAAGTTGCAGGGGATATTCTTCTCGCGCTCGAGCGCAGGCAGGAGCGCATCGCGCACGGCGATGACATCGGGAAAGTCAAGGTTGTAAATTTTGCACGTGCCGTTGTCGCAGGCGTGGCCTGTGGCGTCCAGCCCACAGCCAAGGTTTACAACCGCCGCGTTCGGGTGCGAGCGCAGATAGTCCCGCACCTCGCAGGCGAGGTCGCTCTGCCGCATGGCGCACTCTAAAAAGCCGAACTGCTGCATCATGCTCTGCGACTTTCTCGCGAGCGTGGAAAAATCGTAGTCGATCTCATTGATTAAACGGACAGCTGTCTCATCGCGGAACAGGTTCGGGTAGAGCTCCGAGCACATCTTGCGCCCGTAGAGCGGGATGACGAGCGTCTCCTGCACGGTGTTTTTCTCAATGTGGTACTTCATCGGTCTCTCCTTTCATTTTCCCGCGAGCTTCAGGCAGAAGTCGCAGCACTCATTCCCGCGGCCGAGCGTCTTTGTGCGGTGCCAGACGAGCTTCGGGTGCAGGTCGTCATAGGCGATGTTGTCGCTGTCGCAGAAGCAGGGGCAGAGCTCCGGGCAGCCGTGTTCGACACAGGTGTCGTGATAGGGGCACTTCGTCATATCGATGCGCCAGACGCCGCCGGAGGTCTGATACTCTGTAGCCGCAAAGCCCGCCGTCTCGCCGTAGAATTTTGGCGTCAGCTTACTGAACAGCACCGGCGGCAGATGATAGAGCCCCGGAACCTTGAGCAGCTTGAGGATGGTTTTTCTCATCGTCCACGCATGCTCCGCCACATAGCCGTGGACGGTTTGCAGCGCCTCGTCCTTGGGCATGACGGTCTGCAAGGTCTCGTAGGCAGCGATGCCGGGCAAAATTTGACTTTCCAAATGGAACTGTTTTTCTTTCGACGCGTTCAGATGCATTGAGCGCAGGCGCGACAGTCTTTCGTCCAACAATCTGTTCAGTTCGATGCCCAGCTCGGGAAATCGCTGCGCGACAGTCTCGCGGAACGCCGCAATGATGTAGTTCTCCTTCACACTTCTCCCCTCACTTTCGCAAAAACGGCAGCGGCGGCAGCTCGTTTTGCTCGATGATGCGCTCCAGCATCGCCGCAAAGCCCTGCGGGTCGCGAATTTGATACTGCATGTGGTTATGATCTTCAAAAATAGGGAAATGACCGTCGGGATACGCTTTTCTCACCGCCTCGCGGTACTTAAAGTGCTCCTCTCCGCTGCCAAATTCGAAGAAGCAGTGCTCCTGCACTTCCTTTGACAGCGGCGGGAACGGCTTATCTTCGAGGCTGTCGGCCATCTGGCGGCGCATAGCCGCTCATGCGGTAGCAGCGCGTGTCGAGCCCGCAGGCGATGTTCACGACCACCGCACCGCCATGTCCCGCAAGGTAAGTCTTCACAAGCTTATCGAGCACGATGGTGCGCGCTATGACGCCGCTGTGCATCGCCGCGTCCTTGTCGGCCATCGAAAAATCGTAGTCGAGCCGGTCGATGATCTCGACCGCCTTGTTGTCGGTGATCGCGCCGCGCGTCTTCGTCTCCTTCGCGCGGGCGTAAACCGTCTGTAACATCGTCTCCGGTACGCCGGAGAGCGTGATCTTCTCACTCATGGTGTCCTTCCTCCATCTTTTCCGCGTACTTCACCTTTTTGCAGACGAACCACGCGATGCTCTTCACATTGCCGAGCTGCACATCAGCGTACATGCCCTCAAGGCGTACTTTCAGGCTTTGCACCGTTTCATACGGCGGGGTGAAGAATTTCATCGGCTCGTAGAGCTTTTTGATCAGCCGATCCGTCCTTCTACACTCGCCCGACACATAGAAGCAGCCGCAGAACGTACCGCCCGGCTTCAGCACGCGGAACGTCTCGCGGTATGCCGCCTCCTTATCGGGGAAGGCGTGGAAGCCGTTGAGCGACAGCACGATATCAAAGCTGCTGTCCTCATACGGCAGCGCGCCCACGTCGCCCTGCCGGAACTGCACATTTTGGAGTGCCATGCGCTCAGCCTTTTCCCTTGCCTGCCCCATCATGTCAGGCGAGTAGTCAAGGCAGGTGATATTGGCGCGCGGCAGCGTTTGATAGAGCGGCATCGTCAGAATGCCTGTGCCCACGGGGACCTCGAGGAGCTTTCCCGCAAAGTCCTCCGGCACACCGGTGAACGCTTGATTCAGATACTCGTCGCACTCACTCTTGTTCATATCCCACACCAAGCGGCACACGGCCTTGCCCGAGACGGTGGAGCAGGTGATCATACCGTCGTAAAAATTGTTGCTGCCCGTCAGGCGGTAAGCATTGCGGATGTTCTCTTTTCGATCCATCGTTTTTTCCTCTTTACCTGCACATGAATTTATCGAAATAGCGGCAGAACTCCTCGGGGTAGATCATCACAAGCTCCGCGTGCGCCATCTTTGGGATACCGTGAATACGTGCCTGCGGAAAATAGTGCTTGATGAAGCGAATATTGCTCCTGCGGTCCTTCTTCTCCTCGTCGCCGTACCAGTAGGTGATCTTCGTGCCGATCTTTGCGGGCGTCTTTGGCAGAACATAGTTGTTCCCCGACCAGAAAATGTTGCGGATGGTCTGATCCGAGTAGGTCTTTAAGTATGCCTCGATGGCATCGTATTCCTTTTTGGGGTCGTGCCCCGGCAGCGTGAATCGTTCCGGCGGAAAAGCCGCCTCTAAGATCTTGCGGTTATTCGCGGCGAGCTTGAACGACAGCATGTCGCGCGCAAGCAGCAGCTTTCGTATGAGATACGGCAGCTGGTACGGCGTGATGCCGCCGTCGATGATGGCGCGCTTGACCGGCAGCTCGCCAAGCGCCAGCAGCCGCGTCAAACATGCGCCGCCGAGCGAGCAGCCGTAGGCAGCGTCGAGGCAAGTCACCCCCTGCGCGCGAAGATAGTCCGTGATCTCATCGACCGTCTGCTCGACTGAGGTAAAGTCACCGGGATAAGACGGCTCGTGCCCATCGTAAACGACCTGAAAGACATGCCACGATTGCGCAAGCAGCGCGACCGTCTTCTCAAACGCCCAGACGGGTTCCGCCGTGCAGGGCAGAAACAGCATCGTCTTTTCCTGCCCTTGTCCGTGTTCCAAAATGTGCATGTCCTCTCCCCCGTCCGACGCGATGGTAGTTCCCCAAGGCAGTTAGTTTCCTCTAACCAAATGTCGCAATTTCATCAGTTAACTATATCTAACTGCCGACCCGTAAAAATGCCGCGAAAGGCGGCTTTTTATGGGTTTTATTGTAATGCTGTGCATGATAAATGTCAAGACAGCGAACGCACAGCTTCGCAGAAACATTCTCTCCATTTTCGCACCGGTGCGCCGCCGTAAGAGTCCTCATACCAAAAGAGCGCGGAGAAATCAAACCTCTCCGCGCTCTTTTCCCTTTTTTACAGCTTCCAGCCGGCGGTCTCCTTCTTGCCGCCGACGAAGTCGGCGTAGATGCCGTCCTCCTGGATGAGCTCGTCGTGCGCGCCGCGCTGGACGATCTTTCCGCCGTCCTCATCCTTTTTTTGCGCGGCAGCCACCGCTGCAATAGACCGTCGCCACGCGGGGCGGGAATTTGCGTTTGATTGCCATTGCGTCTCCTCCCCTGTTCCATTCTGATATTGCCGCCCTCCGCGGCACAAAATTCCTCTGCTTACGCCCGATAGCCGAGCGCCGTTGAGATCTGCGCCGCCGCGGCGCAGGTCAAGTCAATATCGCGCTGGAAATCCGGCGAACGCACACTGTCGAACATGCCAACAAAGCCGACGGCGTAGCGCACCGCGCCGGAGCTGTCGCGCACGGGCGCGGAGGCCGAGCACAGGCCGAAGCGGTACTCGCCATCCTCCACGGCATAGCCGTTTTCACGCGCGGCCTGCATCACACGGAAGAGCTTCTCCCACGTGACGAGGGTCTTGGGCGTATAGGGCTCCAATGTGCGACGCGACAGGACGCGCTTCGCCTCGTGGTCGGCCATCGCGGATAAAAACACCTTACCCTGCGAGGTGCAGTGCAGCGGCAGACGCGTCCCGACCTCCGACACGACGCGCAGTCCCACGCGGGACTGCACCTGTTCGATGGTGATGACCTCTGACCGATTCAACAATGAGAGGAGCACCGACTGCCCTGTCACGCTTGCCAAATGCTGCAAATGCGGCTTTGCCAGGTCTGAAACGCTCCAGCTTGCGCCCACGGCGCAGCCGTACTCAAAAAGCCGCACGCCGAGGCAGTAGCGCCCGTCGCTCTGCTGGTCCACGACCGCGCTCTCGCGCATCGTGCTCAAAAGGCCGTGGATCGTGCTCTTCGGCCAGCCGGTCTGCTCACTCAGCGCGGCCAGCGTGAGCGGCTGGTGCGCCTCCATCAGCAGGTCGAGCAGCCGCAGCGCCTTGGCAACGGACTGTACGGGACCGTTTCATGGGACATCGCCTTCTCTCCTCTCGATTCGTCATTGCCGGATGAGCCGCCGTCATTTTCTTGATGACAGTATCGCGCAGGTTCAAATAAAAGAAAATGGCAATTTCCGCAAATCGCACAAATTCCATCAGCTATACTATCGATTTTCCGTCAAAAAGCCCGCCGTCGCATCTGCGACGGCGGGCCTTGCATTTTCAGTTACTTCTCTTCGCCGTGGATGATATCGCCGAAGTAGGTGCCGCGGACGATCTCCTCCACGTCCTCTCCCTCGTGTCCCCTGAGGATCTCAAGGAGCTTGCTGTGCGCGGCGACGAGCTCGTCGCCTCTGCCGCTCGTGATCATCGTGCTGACGGTCTCATAGCGGACGGCGTGCGTCAGCGTGCGCACGACGCGGCTGATCTTGTCGGCCAGCGGATTTTTGCCCATCTGCGAGATCAGGTCGTGGAACTCGTTGTCCACGGCGAAGAAGCGGTCGACCTCGTTGTCACCGCTGTGGACGATCTCTTTCATCTGTTCGAGCATCGCCTCGAGCGCATGGCCATCCTCCTCGTCATACTTCTGGCTGGCAAGACGCATGATGCCGGTCTCGACCATCTCACGCAGCTCCATCAGATTGTCGAAGGAATCCTGATTCAGGATGATGCCGTAGATCATCGGATCGATCATGCTCTCCTGGAAGCCGCTGCAAACAAAGGTTCCCTCTGAACGCTTGCTCTCCAGCACGCCGAGGTAGGAGAGGATTTTGATGGCCTCACGTACGGAACTGCGGGCAACGCCCATCGATGCGGCCAGCTCCGGCTCGGGCGGGATGCGGTCGCCGGGCTTGAGCTCTTTATTACGCATGGCGTCTGTCAGGCAGTTGATGACACTCTGCACCACAGACTCTTTTTTCAAATTTTTCACATATCCGGGCGTATCGTTCATAATTTTCTCCTTTTATGCCTGACAATATGATTCCTATGTATAACATAATACAAAGTTAAGGTTTCGTCAATGAAAATCGTCTTTCATAAAAGCGGCGGGCGGCAGATGTACCAGTCCGCCGCCCGCTCATTCAGGAAGGAATCAACGGCAAGCTGCCGTTTTTTGCAGGAATTCATATGGGCGCAGGCTGCGCGAGCCGCTTTGCGTCGTTTGCCGCGGCACAGCGCCGCACGGCTTTTTTACCGGCCGAGGTAGATGGACTGTTTGGCCAGCACGAGCTGGAGCATCAGGTCGTTGCAGGGCGTGGGAATGCCGTGCTCACGGCCGAGGCGGCAGACAGCGCCGGTGATGATACGGATCTCGGTCTCGCGGTGATGCGTGACGTCCTGCACCATGGAGCTGATGGTCTCATCAGTCATGCGGGAGACCTCATAGGCGTGCTCCAACTCGGCGTCATGGTCGAGCGTGCAGCCGCAGGCGTTCGCCACGACGATAGCCTCTTCGACCAGCATGCGGGCCGCCTCGTGGGCGTACTGGTTGCCGTCGACAAAGCCGTTCTTGGTCTCGAGCAGGGCGCTCATGCCGTTGATGGCGACGTTCGCCAGCAGCTTGTGCCAGATGGCGTTCATCACGTTCTCGTGGACCTGAACCTCAAGACCGGCGGCGCGCAGAGCATTGGCCATTTCTTCAACCCTTGCCATGGGGGCCTTCAGGGAACCCATGTTCGTCACGCCGGTGCCAGTGTGCTTGACATGGCCGGGAGCCACGGGCGTGGAGCCAAACGCAGTGTTGCCGATGATGATCTGCTCTTCGGGCACGACCTTGGCGATCTCATCGTAGTTGCCCAGACCATTCTGCAGGCAGAGGATCATGGTGTGCTTGTCGATCATCGGCAGCGCGTTGCGCACAGCCGCTTCAAGATACTGATAGTGGACGAACACGATCAGAAGATCCACAACGCCGATCTCCTTGGGGTCGGTCGTCGCCATGGCGGGATGGAAGACGACGGTCTCGCCGGTGCCCGTGCCGGGCACGCACTCGTCGACGAGAATGCCGTTTTTCTTGATGGACTCGATGACCGGAGCATAGGTATCCAGCACGCAGACCTCATGCTCGCGGGACAGATAGCTTGCATAGCAGCTGCCGATCGCGCCGCAGCCGACAAATCCGATTTTCATGGTAAATAACCTCCTGTATCAGATAATTCTATGATGAATGTTATTTAACTGGTTTTTCTCAGCCCTTGACGAGCGTCTCGGCGATCTCGGTGATGTTCTCGACCGTCACGCCGTTCATGGCGAGCAGGCGCTCATAGGGCGCGGACTGGCCGAACTGGTCCTGAATGCCGACTCTCTTGACGATGCCCTTGCCCATCTCGGCGGCGACCTCGCACACGGCGGAGCCGAGACCGTTGAGGATGTTGTGGTCCTCGACCGTGATGATCTTGCCGACCTCGTTGATCGCGGCGGTCACAGCCTCCACGTCGAGCGGCTTGATGGTGTGCATGTCGAGCACGCGGGCGGAAATGCCCTTGCCCTCGAGCACCTTGGCAGCCTCGATCGCGAGACGGACGGTATCGCCGTTGGCGATGATAACGACGTCCTTGCCGTCTTGGATCTGATGAGCCTTGCCGATGGTGAACTCCACATCCTCGTCGTAGATCTGAGGGATGGCGTCACGGGTGAAGCGCAGATACACGGGGCCGTAGACCTCAGCGGCCTGACGGACGAGCTTGCGGGCGGAGTTGTAGTCCGCGGGCATGATGACGGTCATGTTGGGGATGGTGCGCAGAACGCCCATATCCTCAATGGCCTGATGGGAAGCGCCGTCGTTGGCGGGGGTCACGCCGCCGTGGGAGCAGGCGATCTTTACGTTCAGGTTGGGGTAGCAGATCTCCTGGCGGATCATTTCGCACATACGGAGGGAACCGAACACGGCATAGGTGACGACAAAGGGGATCTTGCCGCAGGTGGCAAGGCCCGCGGCAACGCCCGCGCCGTTCTGCTCGGCGATGCCGACGTTGATGTACTGGTCCGGCAGCTCCTTGCGGAATTCGCCGGTCTTGCAGCTCTTGCCGATATCAATATCAACGACCAGAATGTCGGGATTCTCCTTGCCGAGCGCGACGATCTCCTTGCCGAAGCCCTCGCGAGTGGCGATCATTTTTTTCTCACTCATTGCTCTTCCCTCCTCGCTTAATCGATCAGCTGGGCCTTGAGCTCAGCCATGGCCTGCGCGTACTGCTCATCATTCGGGGCAACGCCGTGCCAGCCGCACTGGTTTTCCATGAAAGAAACGCCCTTGCCCTTGACGGTGTGGGCATACAGGCACTTGGGCTTGCCGTTCTTAGAGGCGTAGCACTTGTCGATGCACGCGACGATCTCTTCCATGCTATGGCCGTCGAGCTCGAGCGTCTCCCAGCCGAAGGCCTTGAACTTTTCGCCCAGGTCACCGTTGGGCATGATCTCGTCGCAGGTGCCGTCGAGCTGCAGGTTGTTGTAGTCGACAAAGACGATCAGGTTGTCGAGGCCGTACTTGTGCGCCGTGTTGGCAGCCTCCCAGATCTCGCCCTCCTGCGCTTCGCCGTCGCCGACGACGCAGAAGACCTTGTAGTCCTTGTGGTCCATCTTGCCCGCCATGGCCATGCCGACCGCGCAGGCGAGGCCCTGACCGAGAGAGCCGGTGGAGATATCAATGCCGGGGCAGCGGTTCATCGAGGGGTGGCCCTGAAGCATCGAGCCCTCCTTGCGCAGGGTGTCGAGCTCAGACTCAGGGAAAAAGCCAACGCTTGCCAGGCAGGCATACTGGATGGGGCACACATGACCCTTAGAGAGCACCATGCGGTCGCGGTCCGGCCAGCGGGGATCCTTCGGGTCGATGTTCATGTACTTGAAGTAGCAGGCAGTGACAAAGTCCGCCGCGGAAAGCGAGCCGCCCGGATGACCGGACTGCGCCTTGTAGATCATGTCAATGACCTTCATGCGCATCTGCGTGGCGGTGTTTTTCAGTTCCTTGATGGAAATATCCTTCACAAAAATCACCTCATGAATAAGTTTGGTTCTGTGGTTTCTTTATACTATGTCGGACAAATGACAATTATAGTATAGCGCTTTGTCTGACAAAGTCAAGTCCTTTTTAAAATTTTCTTTTTTATGATTTTTTCTCCCGTTTTTCTGCCGTTTTGTACAAAAAAGCTCCGGACATAGCGGTCCGAAGCTTTTTTGCATAGAGAGGTCAACCCACGAACATCAAAGAGAGACTGGGAATATATGTGACGAGGAGGAGCACCACAAGTTCTGCAAGCAGGCATGGGATGATGCCCTTTGTGATCTCTTCGATCTTGATATCGCCAATGCCGCACGCGACATACAGGTTGACACCGACAGGCGGGGTGAACAGGCCGATGGCCAGGTTCACGATCATCACGGTGCCGAGGTGGATGGGGTCAATGCCCAGCTGCAGCGCGACCGGCGCAAACAGCGGCGTGAAGATGTAGAGCGCGGAGGTGGAATCGAGGAAGCAGCCCGCGATCAGCAGCACGATGTTGACGATGATGAAGAAAATGACGGTGCTGCCGCCGGTGATGTTCAGCATGAAGTCCTTGATGGCAAGGTCAAGTCTTGCGCGGGTCAGAACATAGCCGAACAGCGTTGCGCCCATGGTGATGAACATGACGGTGGCGGTGGTGGAGCAGGAATCGACGAGGATGTCCTTCATCTTCTTGAAGTCGATCTCATGGTAGATGAACACACCCACGATCAGGCCGTAGAACACGGAGACCGCGGCGGCTTCCGTCGGGGTGAACACGCTGCCGTAGATACCGCCAAGGATGATGACGGGCATCAGAAGGCCCCAGAAGGCGTCCTTGAACGCAGCCAGGCGCTCCTTGCCGCCGGCCTTGGGCAGGACCTTAAGGTCCATCCTGCGGCCCATGAGCATGGCGGCCACGATCAGGCCGAGACCCATCAGAAGGCCGGGTACAACACCGGCGACGAACAGATCCGTGATGGAGGCGTCCGCGATGGAGCCGTACACAACGAAGGTGATGGACGGCGGGATGACGACGCCGATCGCGCCGCCCGCGGCCATCAGCGCGCAGGAAAACGAAGCGGGATAGCCGGCCTTGACGAGCGCCGGGATCATGATGAGGCCCAGAGCCGCGACCGTTGCCGGACCCGAACCGGAAATAGCAGCGAAGAAGCAGGAGACGACCACGCAGACCATCGCCATGCCGCCGCGGATGTGACCGAGGCACTTTTCCGCCAGATTGATGAGGCGGCCGGAGATACCGGCCTTCTCCATCACGTTGCCGGACAGGATGAAAAATGGGATGGCCAGCAGGACAAACTTACTGCTCGCCGAAGAGCACAGACGGGGCAGAACGCTCATGATGGCCTCGAGCGGCTTGCCTGCACCCTGCACAAGGATCGCGCTCACGCTGGACATACCGAGGCAGACCGCGATAGGTGCGCCGAGCGCCAGCAGCAATACAAAAACACCCAGTAAAACGATACCTACCATTTATTTGTCCTCCTTTGCCTTGAATTCCTTATACATCTGCACCATGGTCTGCAAAAAAGCCATCATGGCGAATGCTGCGCCGACGGGGACAAACGAGCCGTAGATCCACTCAGGCCACTGCATCGTGGCGGTCTCCTGACCCATCTGATACTGGCTGATGACCATCTGGATGCCGAAAATGACGATCAGGAGGCAGAACAGCGCGGAAATGGCATACATGACCATGCTGATGATCATGCGTGCGCGGGGGCTGACATGGTCGGTGACGATAGACAGGCCCAGATGCGCCTTGCGGCGGGCGGCGACGGCCGTACCCATGAAGCTCATCAGAACGAACAGATACGTGGACATCTCATCGGAAACTGCCAGCGAATTGCCGAATACATAGCGGGCGATCACATTGACAAAGACCAGCACTGCCATGATGGAGACGCAAACACAGGCTACCAATTTTTCGATCTTGCTTAACATGTCTTCCCCTCCTTAATTGATGCCGAAGGCCGCGCAGGCTTCCTCGCCGTAGCTCTGCTTCAGCTCAGCCGTCACACCGGCAACCGCTTCCTTGAAGGCCTGGAGTTGATCCTCGGTCAGGATATCGACCTGCATACCTTCTTCCTGGAAGCCCTTGATGAGCTCATCCTCTTCCGCCTCAAGGCGGTCACGGCCCCACTCGCAGGACTCCGTGGCGCACTGCTGGAGAAGCTCTTTCGTGTTGTCCTCCAGGTTCTCCCAGACCTTTGTGTTGGCGACGAAGAGGTCGTTTTCGTAGCTGTAGTTCCAGATGGTCATGTAATCCTGAATTTCGTCCATCTTGGCAGACTTCGTCACCGAGCAGCCGTTCTCCTGCCCGTCGATGGTGCCCTGCTGGATGGCAGTGAAGACCTCGCTCCAGCTCATGGCCGTCGGGCTGGCGCCCAGCGCCTTGAAAACACCCATGTACACCGCGGAGCCGGGGACACGAATTTTAAGGCCCTTCAGGTCCTCCGGCGTGGTGACGGCGTGCTTGCTGTTCGTCAGCTGACGGAAGCCGTTGTGGAACGAGCCAAGGTACGTGATGCCCTTGTTCGCCAGCATCTCAGCGTAATACTCGCCGCCGGTGGTATCGATGACCTCGCGCGCCTGCTGATAGGACGTAAACGACCAAGGCAGCGTCGCGACCGAGAGCTTCGGCTCCAGATTCGCGAGCACGCACGTTGCGTAAGCACCCAGATCCGAGCCGCCCACGGCGATGTACTCAACACCCTTGGTGCTGTTGCCACCCGCCAGTGTATCGTTTGAGAACACGTCGATCACGATGTTCCCGCCCGAGCGCTCAGACACAAGGTCGGCAAAGTGACGCGCTACCAGCGAGTCGATCTGCGTATCCGTTCCGTTGACTGCCATGGAGAGGTTGATCTTTTGATATTCGCCGCTCTCCCCATCGTTTGTTCCTTTACTGCCACAGCCGGCCAGGCTTGTGATCAGCATGGCCCCTACCAGCGCAGCTATGATTAGTCTCCCATGTTTCATACACAGTTACCTCCAGCGATCGTTAAGTCTTTGTCATTTGTCCTATGTCTGATAAAGATTGAGGTCATTATATCTATCAAAACTACTAAAGTCAAGGTTCAATCTTATTTCTGGCATTTCTGACAAAAAGAACCAATTATTTTATTGATTTGGTCAATTTTGTGTTAAAATTGTGTCAATCCGTCATTTTTTAACGATTTGGCGGAAAGATGTCTTTTTGTTGCAAAACACCATAAAAGCCCCTCCACCTGTGCGGTGAAGAGGCTTTTTTCCTTTTATGAAAATGGCGGCGCGGCCGGTTCGTCTTGCTTTTTCAGCGGAGGGCACGCCCTCCCCTGCCGCAGCTTTAGCTCTTCGCTTCTGCCAGAACGGCATCTGGATATTTGATGAGATCGTACATTTTTCCGAATTCACCGAGGTCGCGCGTTCCGGCGATCACCATGCCGAGGTGCACATACTTGTCGCACTTAGACTTGGCGTCCGTCTCTAAGATCACCGGCACACGGAGACGGTCGCCCTCGGCAAAGGCGATGTCCATGACCTTTCGCATATAGCCCTGCCCCTGATACTTTTCGCACACGCAGACCATGCCGACGAAGATATAGGGCTTCTTTTCCTTGTCCATGCGCTCCTGGAGCGACTTTCCACCCTTTTTGATGGCCATGGCGAAACGCATCAGGCGCTTCATGCTCGAATTGTGCAGCATTCCCGTCGCGATCGGCCAAAGGGTCTTAAAGCCGAGCTTTTCCTTGGGCTGCTTGTAGGCGATGTAACCCTCGCCGCGCTCGCTCGTCGTGTGCAGGAAGCCGCCGCGCAGCATCCCGCGCACGTAGGCACAGATGTATTGCGCCGTCGGCTCCTGACCGAAAAAGGCGTAGACCATGCCCGTCTCCTCCCCGTAGTCGTAGTAGCCGAAGGCGTGGCCGATCGCATAGATGGCGCTCTCATTCATGGATTTGACGATCATGCTGTCCGTTCCTTTCTTTTTCCGCGCTTCCCGCTTCAGTTAGAGGAGGCTAACTCAATGACTTTGAAAAAGCTGCCTTGGCAGCCTTGGCGCGAAATGATCTTAATTTGACCCAAACGGTTTTTCGGTCCCAGTATAGCATCCATATCTTTCATTTGCAAGGCAGTTTTCTGTTTTCGGCATTTTCCATGCATGCCTGCCGCCTTTTTCTTCCCTGCTGTGCGCTGTTTCTTCGTCCGATGCATAGGATACAGCACCGATATCATGTCAGGGGGAGACGTCTATAAATTACTACACGGGGTCCTGCCGCGGGAACGGCTGCTGCCCGTCCGATCCGTATAGCTATGTCACGATCCAGGGGCCGACCGGCCCCACGGGTCCCGAGGGACCTTGAGAAGAACAGGGGCTTCGCGGCGAGCAGGGCCCGATGGGTCCGCGCGGCATTCGGGGCGAGCAGGGCTGTCCGGGTCCCGCCGGACCGAGGGGCTCTGTCGGGCCGATGGGACCGAGAGGTCCGCAGGGCGTGCGCGGTGACACCGGCCCCAAGGGCGACACAGGCGCTATCGGGCTGCAAGGCGTGTGCGGTGATCCCGGGCCGGTCGGCCCGCAAGGCGACCGCGGTCCCGTCGGCCCAAAGGGCGATCCCGGCCCGCAGGGGCCCATTGGTCCCCGAGGCGAGCGCGGAGAAAAAGGCGAACAGGGCATCCAAGGCGAGAAAGGCGACACTGGCGAAACGCCGGTCATCGCCGTCGCGGAGGACACCCCACTGAGCTACAAGCTGCACTTCCAAACCAGCGAGCAGGAGTTGACGACGCCTAATCTATTCGCGCCGTTCACCGAGTACCATGTCGACCTCTCCGCGGCAGACAGCACGCTGAATATTCCGCTCAGGGACCTGATTTTGACTTATCAGCGCGCGTCGGCCAGCGCGCTGCGCATCAGCATCGCGCCGAAAAACACCGCCGCGCCCGTTTTGGTCGACCTGCGCAGAACGACCATCTACGACGGCAGCACGATCGAGACACAGACGCTCAACGGCAGCAGCATTTCCGCAAGCATTGCGATCGACGGCACCGTGTACACAAACTCGCAGGAGACGCACAACATGCGCATCCGCCAGCAGGATCCCGTCACGAAGCTCTGATCGATGTGTGAGATCAATTCGTTCCTTTCCGCGGGCGGTGTTCACTATTTGATCTGAATTGTTTCTCCGTCATACACGCCTTGCAGGCATTCGCCGTTTCCGATGTGGTAGGCATAAAAGTCCTTCTTTGGACGCGCATAGGCCTCCAAAATTGCCATAATGACGCCGCCGTGGACGACGAAGCCCACGCACGAGCCGTCCTGCACATTTTTGATCGTCTCCGCAAACGTTTCGCAGCAGCGTATTTTGAAATCCGCCACGCTCTCGCCCCCGGGGATGGGCGTCAGGCACATCGCGTCGACCCACGCCTGATAGGCGAGGTCGCCCGAGAGCTCATCGGCGGACTTCCCCTCAAAGCGGCCAAAATCTGTCTCAATCAAGCCGTCCACGACAGTATAAGGCATCTGCGGGAACAGCTGCTCTGCCGTCTGCCGCGTGCGCAGCAGCGGGCTGACAAAAAGCCGATTGACTGAAAGTCCCCGCTTTTGCAGCGCTTTGACCTGTGCGATACCCGCCTCGCACAGCGGCTCGTCCGTGCGTCCGATGTAGCGGCGGCGGAGATTCCCCGCCGTCGCGCCGTGGCGGATGAAAAGAAGCTCAATCACAGCAGCCCTCCGATCCAAATGCCGATCAGGCCGCAGAGCTCGCAGAGCTGCAAAAAGAAGCCCGACGTATCCCCCGTCACGCCGCCAAACTGCGCCAGCGCAAATCTGCGATACTTGAGCGCGGAAAGCACCGCAAACGCCGCCGCCATTCCGCCGACTGCGGGAGACATCCAAACCATCGTCGCAACTGCGGTAAGGCCGGCGAGCGCGAGCGCGGCTGTCGCCGTGCGGCGCTGGACGCCGCTTGTGAAGGCGCAGAGCATGCCGGACTTTCGCGCATTCGGCAGATTCACCGCGCACAGGCCCGACAGCGCGCGAGAGAGCACGAACAGCGGGCAAATCAGCAAAATATGCCCCGCGGCGAACACCTCGTAGGCAAAGCCCGCGTAGGCGAGCAGGTACACGCCGCCGTAAATGACCGCGAATGCGCCGCAGTTGGCATCCTTCATGATCGCGAGCTTTTTCTCGCGCGTCTGGTGCGACGAGAGTGCGTCCACCGTATCGAGATAGCCGTCCATGTGGATGCCGCCTGTCACTAAAATCGGCAGGCACGCCGCGATTGCCGCGAACAGCACGCCGCTCATGCCCATCGCCTGCGCAAGTACAGCCCACAGCCAGAGCGCCACGCCGCAGAGAACACCCACCGCGGGGAAAAAGCAGATCGCGTAGCGCATATTTTTTTCGTTCCAATCAAGCTGCGGAACGGGCACCACGCTGTACGTCGACAGCGCGATCAAAAGCGATTCAAATAATCTCATCGAGGTCTCCCTTTTCGGCAAACGGCGCGCCGTCTTTCATTGCGACCGCCGCCGCGGCGCGGTCGTACAGTCTTTGATTCAGGCCGTTCAGCGCGCGGATGTAAGCCGCCGTCTCGCCGTCGTAGCCGTCGGCGCGCAGGCCTGTGATCGTCACGGCGACGAGCAGACGGCAGCGCGAGCACAGCGCTTCGATGTCCGCGTACACGCTTGCTTCATCCCTGCCGCGCTCGAACATCGCGTTTGCCAGCAGATTCGACACATCCTCAAGCAGCACGACACCGTCCCTTTCGACCGCCGCCGCGCCGACCTGATATGGGCATTCGAGCGTCGTAAATTGCAGGTCCTTTCGCTGCTCGCGGTGCTTTTCGATGCGCTGCAAATTTTCCTCCGAGCAGGGGCGCATCGTGGCGATGTAATAGCGCTCGCCTGTCGTGCGCGCGACGATGCGCTCGGCATAACGGCTCTTGCCGCTGCCGTTTGCACCGGAGATCATGATCAGCGTTCCCATGCGCGTTCCCTTCTCTCAGGGCGTGAACTGGTCGCCCCGGCGAATTTCGTCCAGATAGTCGTCGTTGATGCCCGCCTCATCAAAGGTCGCCATGTCGTTGATGACAGCGCACGCAGCGTCGAGCACCTGAAAGGCGAGCGGACAGCCGCTCCCCTCGCCCAATCGCATGCCGAGGTCAAACAGCGGGCGCAGGTCCATCGCCTCCATCGCGAGGCGGTAGCCGATCTCAAACGAGGCGTGGCTCGGCACCAGGTAGCCGCGCACATTCGGGCACAGCCTGACGGCGCACAGCGCCGCCGCGGCGGAAATGAGGCCGTCGATGACCGCCGGCCGGCGTGCCGCCGCCGCGCCCAAAAACGCGCCGCACATCGCCGCGAGGTCAAAGCCGCCGACCTTGGAAAGGACGCCGACAACGTCGTCCCTGTCCGGCCGATTTACCTCAATGGCGGTGCGGATGACCGCTTTCTTTTTGCGAAAGCTCTCCTCCGTGATACCGCCGCCGCGGCCCGTCACGGCCTCGACGTCCGCTCCCAGCAGCACGGCCAGCACCGCCGAAGAGGTCGTCGTGTTGCCGATGCCCATTTCGCCGACACCGATCACGTCCGCGTCGACCGTCCTCGCGATCTCTGCGCCGGTCAGGAGGGCCTGTAAGGTTTGCTCCCGCGTCATCGCGGGGCCGGTGCAGATATTTTGCGTGCCGTAGGCGATCTTGCGGTTCAAAACGGCGCTCTCGTAAATATCGGCATTCACGCCGACATCGCACACGGTCAAGCCGCAGCCAAAGTGCTTTGCCAGCACCGCAGCTCCCGTCTTGCCCCGCATCAGGTTGATGGTCTGCTGCTTCGTCACGGACTGCGGCGCGCTGGAAACGCCCTCGGCCACCACGCCGTTGTCCGCGGCGAAGACGAGCAGCTGCTTTTTATTGAGTGCATTGTGCACATGCCACGTGATCCCCGCAAGCTGGATGGAGAGCTCTTCGAGCCGTCCGAGGCTGCCGGGGGGCTTTGCAAGCCGCGCCTGATACGCTTCCGCCGCCGTCATCGTGCCGCGATTGAGCGGCGCGACTGCGCACACGAGCGCGTCCAATTCCTTCTGCATGGCTCTCCTCCTTCAAAATTCGATGCCGCGCCGCGCCGCGATCCCCCGTTCAAACGGGTGCTTGCACTTGCGCATCTCCGTCACATAGTCGGCGGCGTCCAGCAAATGCTGCGACGGATCTCGCCCCGTCAGCACGACTTCAAGCGCTTTTGGTCTGCCGCGCAGAAAGTCAATCAGCGTTGCCTCTTCGATCAATCCGTGGTTGCAGGCGGCGACCGCCTCGTCGAGCACGAACAGATCAACGCCGTCCGCGCTTTTTTGCATCACGTCTTCCAGCAGCGCGGAATAGGCCTTTTGCGCCGCCGCTTTCGTCTGCCCGTCCATCGACTTGAAAAAGCCGAAGTTCTGCTCACAGCACGCGACCTCGACATTTTGCAGCGCGCGCAGGACGTTCAGTTCCGACGAGCTGCCGTCCTTCAAAAACTGCGCAAACAGCACGCGCTTTCCAGCGCCCGCCGCGCGGACGCTCAGTCCGACCGCCGCGGTCGTCTTGCCTTTGCCATCACCGCAGTACAGGTGAATCATTCCCTGCATGCTCACACCTCCCGATTCAAAATGCGGTAGATGAGCGGCATATCGAGCCCCGCGCGCACCGCGTCTGCCAGCAGATCATACTGCCGCTCCTTGTAGGCTTTCGCGTCAAAGCTGCCGAGCGATTCAAAGGAAACACCCTTTTTCGTGCACAGCGCTTTTAAGATCGTGTCGGCGACCTCTTGTTCATCGAAAACACCGTGGACATAGCTGCCGTAGACATTGCCCACGCTGATGAGCGCGCCGCGCGCTTCTTCGCTGCGGCCCATGTGGATCTCGTAGCCCGCGTAGCGCTTGCCGTTCAGCTCAGAGAGCAGTCCCGCGACGCCGGAGAAGACGCCGTTTGTCTGCGTCTGCACCTTTTCGCCCTGAAATACTGTTTCGAGCGGCAGAAGACCCATTCCGTCGATCTCCGCCACGCCCGCGGCCTCGACCTGTTCGGGGTCGGAAATGTGCCGTCCGAGCATCTGATAGCCGCCGCAGACGCCGAAAACCAGCGTGCCGCCGCTCGCGGCCTTTTGGATTGACGCCTCCAGCCCGCTCTGGCGGAGCCATTGGAGGTCGGCGATCGTACTCTTCGTACCGGGAATCACGATCATATCCGGCGCGCGCAGGTCCCGCGCCCGCTCCACATAGCGGAGCGAGACATTCTCGTAGCGCTCAAACGGCGAAAAATCCGTAAAGTTCGAAATACGCGGCAGGCGGATGACCGCAATGTCGATGAGCCGCGGCTCCTTATCCCGCCCGAAGCGTTCGCTCAAGCTATCCTCGTCGTCGATGTCGACATGGAGGTATGGCACAACGCCCGCCACGGGTACGCCGCAGAGCTCCTCAAGCGTTTTGAGCCCCGGTTCCAGAATGGCGCGGTCACCGCGGAATTTGTTGACAACAACGCCCTTGATGCGCCTTCTGTCCTCTTCACTTTGCAGCGCGACCGTGCCGTAGAGCTGGGCGAACACGCCGCCGCGGTCGATGTCGCCCACCAGCAGCACCGGCGCATCCACCATGCGGGCAAGACCCATGTTGACGATGTCGTTTTCCTGCAAATTGATTTCCGCGGGGCTGCCCGCGCCCTCGATGACGATGATGTCGTACTCGCGTGCCAAGCTCTCATAGGCCTCCATCACCGCGGGGATAAAGTCGCGCTTTCTGCGATAGTATTTCATCGCGGGCATATTGCCCTGTACGCGTCCGTTCACGATGACCTGACTGCCGACGTCCGTCGTCGGCTTCAGTAAAATCGGATTCATGCGCACATCCGGCTCGATGCCCGCGGCCTCGGCCTGCACCACCTGCGCGCGCCCCATCTCGCCGCCATCTTTCGTGATGAACGAGTTGAGCGCCATATTCTGGCTCTTGAACGGGGCAACGCGATAGCCGTCCTGCTTCAAAACGCGGCAGAGCCCCGCGGCCAGCAGGCTTTTGCCCGCGTTGGACATCGTCCCCTGGATCATGATAGTTTTTGCCATGCGCTCACTCCTTTCCCACGCTTCTGATTGCCGCGATAAGCTGTTCGTTTTCCTCGTACTGCCGGACCGCGACGCGATACCAGCCGGATGTCAGGCCCTCGAAATTTGCGCAGTCGCGGATCGCGACGCCGCGCGCTCGCAGCTGTTCCGTCAAGCCCACATCGCCACGGAATAAGATGTAATTCACCTGCGATGGGCACACCCAAAAGCCGAATTTCCTCAGTTTTTCCTCGAGCCACGGGCGCTCCGCGCGGATGATGGTTCGGTTTTTCTCCAGAAACTCCGCATCGCCCAGCGCGGCGACGCCCGCCGCCTGTGCAAGCGTCGAGACATCCCACGGCGGCACCGCCGCCGACATCTTCCGCAGCAATGCCTCGTCCGCGCTCAGGCCATATCCCAGCCGCAGCCCCGCCATGCCAAAGCTCTTTGTAAAGGCTTTGAGGATAAAAAGCTGCGGGAAGTCAGATAGGGACGGCGTCAGATCAACGCCGCCGTCCGACAGGCTCAAAAAGCACTCGTCGACAAAAAGCGCGATATTTTTCTCGCGGCAGATGCGCAGAATTTCTTCCAGCAAATCGTCCGCAATGAGCCGTCCCGTCGGGTTGTTCGGGTTGCAGAGGAACAGCGCGTCGATCTTTTCGCGCGCAAGAAACAGCAAAAAGTCCTTCCGCAAGTCAAAATTCTCATTTTGGTCAAGGGCATAGCGCACGACCTCGCAGCCTGTCCGCCGCAAGGCAAGCGAATACTCCGAAAACGTCGGTGCGAGCTCCATCGCGCGCTTGGGCCGCACGGCCCCGCAGTAGGCGTAGATGAGCTCGGACGCGCCATTGCCGCAGAGGACAAAGTTCTTCGGCACCCCCTCATATTCCGAGATTGTCTGTACGAGTGTCCGGCAGTAGGGGTCTGGGTAGCGGTAGAGCTCGGGCAGCGCGCGTTCGATCGCGTCGGTCACGCTTCTCGGCGTGCCGAGCGGGCTCACATTCGCCGAAAAGTCGAGCGCAATACCGCCGTCGTAGATATCTCCGCCGTGGCGGTTTTCCGTTTGATAAAGCATTCTCTTCCCTCACAGCGAAAAAATCAGCAGCCGGACCGCGCAGCCAAGCAGCAGCGCCAGCAGCGTCGTGCCGTACATCAGCCGGCAGGCGCGCGGGACATCCTCATGCTCGATCTGCCGCAGTGCGTCGCCGATGTACTCCTTTTTGTGCAGCACGCCGTGATACCACGCGTCGCCCGCGAGGCGCACATCCAAAAGGCCCGCGCAGACCGACTCCGTCTGCGCGGAGTTCGGGCTCGCGTGCTTGTAGCGGTCGCGGCGGAATATCTTCCAGCCGTTTTTCACGTCCATGCGCAGAAGTCCGCCCGCCGCGAGCATCAGCAATGCAGAGATGCGCGCAGGCAGATAGTTCGCAATATCATCCGTCTTCGCAGGCACAAGGCCGATGTCCTTATACGGCAGCTCGACGTAGCCGAGCATCGAGTCCATCGTATTCACAGCCTTGTAGAAAAAGCCCAGCGGCGCGCCGCCGATGGCAAGATACAGCAGCGGTGCGACCACGCCGTCTGACGTGTTCTCCGCCACGGTCTCGACCGCGGCGCGCGTCACGCCCGCATCGTCGAGCGCCGCCGTGTCGCGTCCCACGATCATCGAAACGGCGCGGCGCGCGGATTCGATGCTGCCGTGCTCGAGTTCGTGATACACCTTCATGCTCTCATCCCGCAGCGACTTTGCCGCCAAGATCTGCCAGCACATGACGCTCTCGACCGCGAGGCGCAGCCACGGACTCACCCTGCCGCACAAACACAGAAGCAGCGCGGGCACCGCCGCCGCAAGAAACGAGACGATCCCCCACAGCACCGCGCCCGCCGCGCGCTCGCCGCGCGGCGTTTTGGGGAAAATCCTCCGCAGGACGCACTCCAGCGCGCTGATCGTCTTCCCGATCAGCACGACCGGATGCGGCAGGCTGTGCGGATCGCCCAGAACGCAGTCGATGCCAAAGCCGATGAGAAACGGCAAAACGAGGCAAATCATGGTTTCTTCTCCGACTGCATCGTGAAGATATACACGGGGTTCTGCCCCGCCATCAGGTGGTACGATCCCGCCTTTTTGCCGCGGGCGATCTGGACGGAGACGGCCTCCGCCTCGGTAAAGGCAAAATCCTTCATGCACGCCGTCAGCTCGGCGATGCTCTCAATCGAGACGGCCGTCGCCACAATGCGGACGTGCGGATTTTTGGCAAGCAGCATCGACAGAATATCACGCAGGTTGCCCGCGCTGCCGCCAATAAAGACGTGCGTCGGTGCAGGCAGATCGCGGCACGCCTCCGGCGCAGTGCCGGAAACGACCGTCAGGTTCTCCACATGGAACGCCGCTTGATTCTTTTTCAACAGCTCGACCGCGTCGTCTCTGCGCTCAACGGCGTAGACATGACCGTGCTTCGCCTGAAGCGCCATCTCGATGGCGACCGAACCCGTTCCCGCGCCGATATCATAGCAGACGGCGCACTCGGTCAGGCGGAGCTTCGAGAGCGCGACGGCGCGCACCTCACTCTTGGTCATCGGCACAACGCCGCCCTCGCCCGCGCCTCGCAAAAACGCCTCGTCCGGCAGTCCGTGCGTCACGATGGCATCGGGATGGTCGTTTTCGATCAGCACGGCGCTCAAGGGCGGAAAGGCCTTACTTTGCAGCTCCTCCGCCGTGCCGGTGGTAATGGTCTCATCCTCGTAGCTCAGCTGTTCGCCGACGCTCACCGTCACGGTGCCGAAGCCGTTCTCCGCCAGCGTTCGGCACAGGCCGTTCACGCCATTCTCGCCGCCGACAAGCGCGAAAACGCGCGCGTGCGCGCGCACGTCTGCCGTGATGTCGTGCGCGCGGCCATGCAGGCTGACGACATGAACGTCCTCATAGGACGTTTGCAGCTTTGCACAGAGGTAGGAAAGCGAGCTCAGGCCCGGCAGCACGCTGACCTCGCAGTCAGAAAGCAGCGGCAGCAGCTTCCTCGTGCCGCTGAAAAAGCCCGTGTCGCCCGACATCACGACCGCGCTTTGCCGGTATTCGCAGTGCGCGTGAATGAAGTCCGCGATCTCCTGTGGTGCGATGGCGGTATAAGTCTTCTGCCCGCCGCGCGCGGCGGCATCCAGCATGCGTCTCGCGCCGATGAGGCAGTCCGCCTCTTCGATCGCGCGGCGCGCCTCCTGCGTCATCGCATCCCTGCTGCCCGGCCCGATACCGACGATCTTCACACTCTGCGCGAATCGGAAACCAAAGCGGCACTCCAAGCTGCCCAACACCTGCGAAAAGGACTTCCCCTCCCGCTGCTTTGGCCGTCCGATCACGAGCACATTTGCCCCGGCCTTTCGCGCCGCGGCGACCTTGGCGGCAAAGCCGCCCGCCTCGCCGCCGTCCTTCGTCACAAGCCACTTAGCCGACACGGCGCGCAGCATGGCCGTGTCCATCTCCTCGGAAAACGGCCCCTGCATCGCTAAAATGTGCGACGGCTGCACGCCCGCCTCGCGACAGAGCGCGAGCGATGCGTCCAGCGGCAGCACGCGCGCATAGGCTCTATCTGTAAAGTCTTTTACCTTGCTATACGTTTTCAGATCCTTGCTGCCGGTCGTCAGCAGGATATTTCCGTCCGTCTTCGACAGGAACAGCGCTGCTGCTTCCGCATTCAACACGTAAGTAAAGTCAGATACCTTGTCAGACTCCTCGCGCAGGAGGCGCAGATATTCTGTCCCTGTCTCCGCGCAGGCGCGCGCAACGCTCTCGGTGATCGATGCCGCGTAGGGGTGCGTCGCGTCGATCACCAAATCAAATTTCGTGTCGGAGAGCATTTGGATGATCCCGTCCACCGGGATACGCCCCGAGCGCACCGTCACGTTGCCCCCTTCGGGCAGGAGCGTTTCACCGTATTCCGTTGCTACGCAGGCCGTGACGGAGACCGGCTGGGTGCTCAAAAGCTCCACGAGTTGGCGCGCCTCCGTCGTGCCTGCGAAAATGCAGATCTTACACATTTTTGTACCCTCGCGGCGTGATGAGCCGCCCCGCAATTTCCTTCGTTGATACGTTGCCGACGATCACCGTGCAGAACATATCGACCTCCGCCTCCCGCAGCTCGCCGAGCGTCAGCATGCGGCAGCTCTCTCCCGCGCGGCCGATGTTGCGCGCAATGCCGCAGAGTCGATTCTCAGGCAGAAAGCGCAGCAGAATATCGCACGCGCGCTTCAGATGCTCGGGGCGGGAGCGGCTCGCGGGATTGTAAAGGGCGATGGTCAGGTCGGCCTTTGCCGCGTGCGTCAGGCGCTTTTCGATGGTCTCCCACGGCGTCAGCCGGTCGCTCAGGCTGATGACGGCAAAATCGTGCGTCAGCGGTGCGCCCAAAAGCGCCGCGGCGCTGCACGCCGCGGTCAGGCCGGGGACGACCTCGATCTCAGGCTCTTCGCTCTCGCCGCGCAGCTCGTACACGAGCGCCGCCATGCCGTAAATGCCGCTGTCGCCCGAGCAGACCATGGCCGCGGTCTTGCCCGCGCGCGCAAGTTCGAGCGCAAGCGCGCAGCGCTTTGCCTCCTGCGTCATGGGCGTTTCATAAAACGCCTTGTCCGGATAGCGCTCCTTCACAAGGTCAACATAAACTCCGTAGCCGACGATGGCGTCGCACGATTGCAGCGCGCGGTCGGCGCGGATCGTCATATCCTCATAGCTGCCGGGGCCGATGCCCACCACGATCACTTTACCCAAAGGTAACCTCCCAATGCTCCGCCGCCACGGCGACGGTCACGCCGTCCACCGCAGTCTTTTTCACCAATAATTTCTCCGCGCCGCGCATCGCTGCGCGCTCGCAGACGTTGCCGACGCCCGTCATCTCCTGCACGAAGGGGGAATCCGTAAATTCGCCCGGTACGCTGCGCAATTCCTCTGCCGTGTAAAATACCGTCGGCCAGTTGTGCTTCGCGCAGGCGGCAAGCAGCCCCGCCTCCTGCTGCTTTAAGTCAATGGAATAGACACCCTTGACCGCGCTTGGATCCAGCTGATGCGCAGAAAGCACCGCCGCAACGGTAGCTTCAATGGTTTCCTGTGCAGTTCCCCTGCGGCAGCCGATGCCGACACGCAATACTCTCGGCGTGAGGCGCAGCGTTTCGGCAAACGGTTCTTTCGTGCAGTATCCGATCACAATTCCCAGCGCGCCCTGCGTTTTTCCCACAATTCCGCCGGGCAATGCACCCTTGATCGGAAAATCGCTCACAAGCGGTACATCGCGCTCCAGAATTTCCGCTGCGACCTTTTTTGCAAGCAGCATACTCGAAATGGCGCATTCATTTTTTGCTGCCCAGGCATCGGCGGCAAATTTACCGTTCACGTCCGTTGCCGTCGTGATGACCGCCGATGCGCCGAGCGCCGCGGCAAGGCGGCGCGCCAGATCGTTCGCCCCGCCGATATGACCGGAAAGCAGCGGAATGACAAACTGCATTTTCTCGTCGATGCACAGCACCGCAGGGTCAGTCTTTTTGCTTGCAAGATATGGCGCGATCTCACGCACGGCGATACCGCACGCGCCGATGAAGATGAGCGCATCCATCGACGAAAAGCGCTCGCGGTAGATGTCCTTCGCAAGCGGTAGGAAGCCCGCTTCTTCCAATCGCGGTACCGCGTAGCAGACGGTTTCCGCCTCCGCCAGCACCGCGCGAACGCGCCGCGCTGCCGCGCAGCCGCCGTGGCTGTAGGCAAAAATTGCGATCTTCATGCTTTCCCCTTGCGGTATTCCGTCGTAAAGTCGGGGTGGTAGAGCAGCGAGCGCAGATATTCGTCGCCAAGGCAGCCGCCCACCACGATGAGCGCCGTCTTTTTTATGCCGTTTTCCGTCGCTGTATTATGCAGCGTGCCCACCGTGCAGCGGAAGATCTTCTCCTCCGGCCATGTCGCCTTGTAAACGATGGCCGCGGGCGTTGTCTCTCCATAGCCGCCCGCAAGGAGCTCGCCTTGCAGCTTTTCTGTGAGTGAGGTGCTCAAGAACAGCACCATCGTCGCCTGATGCGCGGCCAAGCTGCGGATGGACTCACGCTCGGGTACCGGCGTGCGGCCCGCCGTGCGCGTGATGATGACCGTCTGGCTCACGTTCGGCAGCGTATACTCCGCCCGCAGCGCCGCCGCCGCGCCGCAGAACGAGCTGACGCCTGGGCAGACATCAAAGTCGATGCCGCGCTCTGTGAGCGCGTCGAACTGCTCGCGCACCGCGCCGTAAATGCTCGGGTCGCCCGTGTGCAATCGCACGGTGGTCTTTCCCTCGCGCTCCGCCCGCTCGATGAGGGCGATGACCTCTTCAAGCGTCAGCTTCGCGCTGTCGTGAACCTCGCAGCCTGGTTTCGTGAGTGTAAGCAGCTCGGGATTCACCAGCGAACCCGCGTAGATCACCACATCTGCTTCGCCAAGGAGTCTTGCGCCCCGCAGCGTGATGAGATCCGGCGCGCCGCTTCCGGCGCCAACAAAATGTACCACGTTCAGCCCTCCCTGATCTGTTCGAGCAGTTCCTCCGCGCCTTCCGTTTCGCAGAGGAAACCGTATTCTTTCGAAAATAAGATTGCGCCGCTCTGGAGTTCGCCGCTCTTATAGCCGAGCATCGTGCCGATGCGCTGTCCCAGACGCACGAGGAAGGCATCCTTCAGCCCCTCTTCGTCCAGGATGCGCAGCGCGTCGTCGCAGGTGGCGCAGTGCAGAATTTCCTCCGCATGCTCTGCGCGCAGGCCCAGCGCCGCGCTGTGCGAGGCGATGATCTCCATGCGGCAGTCGCCGAATTTCGAGTGCGTGTTCCACATGCCGCCCGCGAGCTTGACGAACTTGCCGATGTGCCCGATGAGCAGCGCGCCGCGAAAGCCGAATTCCTTGCAGAATTCCAGGCTGTCGCCGATGAAGTTCGACGTCAGCACCGCCGTCTTCGGGTCAAGCCCGATAAAATCGCGGATGTAGTCCGCGCCGTAGTTGCCGGGCGCAAGGAGGATGTAGTCCGCGCCGTTCTCGCGCCGCTGCCGCAGTTCCACGCGGATGGTGTCAAGCAATGCCTGCTCGCTCATCGGCTCGACGATGCCGGTCGTGCCCAGAATGGAGATGCCGCCCTCGATGCCGAGGCGCGGGTTAAAAGTCTTTTTCGCGAGCGCCTCGCCCTCCGGCGCGGAGATCGTCACGTCAAGGCCGCCGTCGTAGCCGACAAGCGCGCAGACCTCGCGCACGTTCTCTTCGATCATTTTTCGCGGCACGGAGTTGATAGCCGCCGCGCCCACGGGCTGGTCGAGCCCCGGCTTCGTCACGCGGCCGACGCCCTCGCCGCCGTCGATGACCACGCCAGACTTGCTTGACTTTTTCACCGCGGCAAAGATGAGCGTGCCACGCGTCACGTCGGGGTCGTCACCGCTGTCCTTTTGGATCGCACAGCGCGCCTCGTCCGGAGACAGTTCCATTTCCAGTACGTCTAAGTTGAGTTCGATGCCCTTGGGCGTTTGCAGCCGGATCGTATCCTTTTTCCTGCCCGTCAGCAGCATCCACGCCGCAGCCTTGGCCGCAGCCGCCGCGCACGAGCCGGTCGTATAGCCGAGGCGCAGACGCTTGCCGTCCTTTACGAGATATTCTTCCATGGTGCTACCGCCTGATCTGATAGAGCAGGGCGTTGCAGATGGCGGCCGCCACGTTGCTGCCGCCCTTGCGCCCGCACGCGACGATGTACGGCGCGCGCGCCGCGGCGATGATGAGCTCCTTGCTCATCTCCACATTCACAAAGCCCACCGGCACGCCGATGATGAGCGCGGGGGCGGCTTTTCCCTCTTCCATCAGCTGCTCTAACGACAGCAGCGCCGTCGGTGCGTTGCCGATGGCGAAGATGCAGGTCTTTTCAAGCGCCGCCGCCTTTTCCATCGAGACGAACGCCCGCGTCACGCCGCGAGATCTCGCCTCCTGCGCGACGTCGGGGTCGGACATGAAGCAGTGCACCTCGCCGCCGAGGCTTGCGAGGATCGTCTTGTTGATGCCAGCTTTCGCCATCTGCGTGTCGGTGACGATGTCGCAGCCGCTTTTCAGCGCGGCGATACCCTTTTGCACCGCGTGCTCGGAAAATGTCAGATTGTCGGCATAGTCAAAGTCCGCCGTCGTGTGGATGACGCGCTTGATGACAAGCTCGTTTTCGGGGTCGAGCACGCGGTTTCCCAGCAGCTCCGTGATGATCTCGAAGCTGCGCTGTTCAATTTCCATCGGCTTCATCGGCTCACTCATGGCGGGCTTTCTCCTTTCGGCAGGCTTCAACAAAGCGCACCGCGGCGCTCAGGTTTGCGTAAAAGTGGAAATGCGGATAGCCCGCGTAGAGCGTTTCGCCCGCATACGCGCAGCGCCAGCTTCTTCCGCTCGGCTTTTCCGCGAGGAAGTCCTCGCCCGGATTTTCCGCATCCCAGCGGTGGAACTCGTGCGCGGGGATCTGCTCGCCCGCGGCAAACAGCATCGAATCCCGCTGCGCCGTCAATGTCGCGTAGCCAAAGCGCGTCAGCTTCCCCGCGTCGAAGCAGCTGCCCGATAAAACGCCCGCCATCGCATGTCCCGCGATGGACTGCGTCAGGTACATAAAGCCGCCGCACTCGGCGACGCAGGGCAGTCCCCTTTCCACCGCCGCGCGGATAGAAGCGCGTATGGCGGCGTTTGCCTCCAACCGCTCCGCGTAGAGCTCGGGATAGCCGCCGCCGAGATATAACCCATGCAGGTCTTCCGGTAAGCGTTCATCCGACAGCGGGCTGAACGTTACGATCTCCGCACCGAGGCGACACAGCAGGTCCAAACTGTCCTCATAGTAAAAGCAAAATGCCCTGTCGCGCGCGACGCCGATGCGCACATGCTCGCCCGCCGCCGGAATGTCCGACGGCGTGAATGTAAGCGGCGGCGCGCTCTTCGCGATTTGCAGCAGCGCGTTCAAATCGATCGTCTCCCGCGCCTTGGCGGCGAGACGCTGCATCTTTTCTTTCAGATCATTCACCTCTGCCGCGGTGATGAGGCCAAGGTGACGACTCTCAAACGAGCAGTCGAGCATTTGCGGCAGAAAGCCGCATGCGCGCACGCTGAAGCGTTCTTCGATCGCCCGCGCAAGCGTCGGATAGCTCATCGCCGTGCAGCCGTTCAGGATGACACCGCGGATGCGGTTTTCCGGCGCAAAGTGCAGAAAACCGTCGAGCACGGCCAGCACTGACAATCCCGCGCCCTTCGCGTTCAGCACGAGCACGACGGGACTTTCCGTCCGCTGCGCGACCTCAAAGGTGCTCGCGCGCGAGGAATCAAGGCCGATGCCGTCGTAATAGCCCATCACGCCCTCGATGACCGTCACGTCCTTCCCTGCGCCGTTTTGCGCGAGGAGGAAGCGTAGCGTGTCGTCGTCAAAAAAGAAGGGGTCCAAATTGCTGCTCTTCGCGCCGATGATCTCGCGGTGGAACATGGGGTCGATGTAATCGGGACCGCACTTCGCCGCGGCGATGGGCACACCGGTGTCGACCAAAGCCTGCAAGATCGCGCAGGTCACCGTCGTCTTGCCGCACCCGCTGTTCGTCCCGGCAATGAGCAATCTCGGCGCTGCCTTCTGCATGTTCCGTCCTCCTTTTATCGTATCTGTAAAGCAGTTTTCCTTGTATGATTTACGGTACAAATTCTAACGTGCTGAAGCACTCGTCGTACTTCCCGCGCTCCAAATGGTAGAGCTGCGCGATGTAGTCGCTTGTGAAAATCTCCTCCGGCGTGCCGATGCGTTCGATGTGGTCGCCCGCGACGCAGATGACTGTGTCCGAAATGCGCCGCGCCAGATCGAGCTCGTGGAGCGAGAGCAGCACGGCGAGGTCGTTTTCGCGCACCATGCGCTTGAGGACGGAGAGCAGTTCGAGCTTGTAGCGGATGTCCAAAAAGCTCGTCGGCTCGTCGAGCACGATAAGCTGCGGCTGCTGGCACAGGGCCCTTGCGAGCAGAATGCGCTGCCGCTGGCCGTCGCTGACGGCGGAAAACGGCGCATCGGCGAACGCGAGCGCGTCCACCTGAGAAAGTGACTGCTCGACGATCTTCTTATCTTCGTCCCGCAGGACGCCGAGCCTTCCCGTGTAGGGATAGCGGCCCGAGCTGACCACATCGCGGCAGGTCATGAGCTCCGGTTCGACGCGCGCGGTCATCAGGATTGCCATGCGGCGTGCGATATCATTTCGGCTGCGCGATTGCATCGTCTCACCATCCAGATACACTGTGCCGGAAAGCTCCGGCAGCTGACCGATGACGGTTTTCAGGATCGTCGACTTGCCCGAGCCGTTCGGCCCGATCAGCGTAACGATCTTTCCCCTCTGCACGCAGAGGGACACATCCTCGATGAGGGGCTTGCCGTGGTAGCCGACGGATAAATTCTTTGTCTCCAAATAGCCGCTCATTCCCGCCCCGCCTTTCTGCGCACCATCATGTAGATGACGACCGGCGCGCCGAACACCGCCGTGACCGAGCTGATGCTGACTTCCGTGGGCGCAAAGGCCGTGCGCGCGATGAGATCACACGCAAGGCAGAAGATGCCCCCGCCGAGGAAGCTCGCCGGGATCAGCAAAAGCGGCTCCGCCGTTTTGAAGAGTGCCTTCATCAGGTGCGGCAGCGCGATGCCGACAAACGAGATGGGGCCAGCGAAGGCCGTCACGCAGGCAGATAACACGCTGGAGAGCAGGATGAGCGCCGCGCGGAACGCCTTGATCGGCACGCCCATGTTGCGCGCGTAGACCTCGCCGAGCTGATAGGCGCGGATCGGCTTGGAGAGGAAAAATGTCAAAATCAGCGCGATCCCGCACACCCAGGCCATCGTCGTCACGTTTTCCCACTTCATGCCGGAAAACGAGCCGTTCGACCAGTTGTGCAGGTTCACGATGTTTGAATCGTCCGCGAACGTGACGAGAAAATCCGTCAGCGCCGAGCAGATGTAGCCGATCATCACACCGCAGACGACGAGCAGGCTCATCTGATCCACATACTGCGAGATGAGCAGGATGAGACCCATCGAGAGCATCGCGCCGATGAACGCCGCGCCGATCAGCAGTGCCGACGATGATCTGACGCCGCGGCTGAGGAAAACGATCATCGCAATCGACACCGCGAGCTTCGCGCCCGACGAAATGCCCAGCACGAACGGCCCCGCGATGGGATTGTGGAAAAACGTTTGCAGAAGATACCCCGACACGGACAGCGCACCGCCTAAAATGAGCGCCGACACCATGCGCGGCAATCTGATCTGCATGATGATCCGCTGCTGCGTCAGGTCATCCCCGCCGCCGAGCAGAATTTGTCCTATCTGAGACGTGGAGAGCTGCACGCTACCCGCGAATAAATTCCAGATCAAAAAAACAGCCAAAAGGACGAGCAGCAGCAAAAAGCCGCACCACGTCCGTGTTTTCCGCTTCTGCTCCATGCTCGTCCCTCCTGTCTGTTTCACCTTTCCAGTCAAAAATTATTGCAGCTTTGTCAAAAACCGGAGCGGCGTATCCGCCCCGCTCAAAACGGTGTGGAGATCCACGACGAGGTCGCTCAATTCGAGCGATTCCTGATAAAAGTCCTTCGTCAGGCACCAGACGTTCCCGTTCTGCACGGCCTTAAAGTCGCCGAGCAGCGGTTCGAGCGATAAAAGCTCGTCGATCGTCGTAAGCCCGCCGTCGATGATGCTGTTGTAGATGAGCACATCCGCGTCGTGCGCGCCGCTGTAAAATGCCTCCATCTGGATGGTGACGGTGGACTGGGCGTTCTCCTCTTCCGTGTTGTCAAAGGAGACGTATTCCCCGCCCGCCATGGCGATGGATTTAGCGACATAGTCCGTCGACTTTCGCACATTGACCGCGCCGTTGCTCGTCACATAGAAGAATGTGACGGTCTTTCCCGTGGGCGCAGCGCCCAGAATGCCCGAAACGCTGTCCATTTTCTCCTCAAACAGCACCGTGGCCTCGTTCTCCTTGCCGATGAGCGCACCGTAGAGCTTGACCCACTCCATGCGGCCAAACGGCTCGCTCTCGTAGCTGGACATTTCCACGAGCACGGGGATACCCAGCGTTTCAAACTGCTCGATGACCTCGGGCGAGTGGTAGATCATCGTGTTTTCAAGCACCAGATCGCAGCCCTGCGACAAGATAAGCTCGTAATCGGGCTCGGAGTATTTGCCCGCGTAAAGCATGTCACCCGCGCTCATGGCCTCCTTCGCCTGCTCGATGTACCAGTCCGACTCCTTGCGTCCGCTGAAGCGGATGCTGTCGACCGCGTCCAGCTGGGCAAAGCTGTCCATCGCCGCGCTGGCGACCAGATAAATTTCATCGAGCGGCTGCTGCAAAACCGTCACGCCCTCCGGCACGCCGCCGGGCACGGCCGCGCCCTCCGCCACAAGCAGGAATTCCTGATCCTGCCCGATGGTGATGCGCTTGTAGTCGTCGCCCGAATAGGAAACGGAAAACTGCGTGGCGTAGTCAAGCGGCATGGTCTCGTCAAACGACAGCTCATCCCACGAAACCGCCGCGTCTTCGCCGTTCGCGCCGTCCTGCGCTTTGTCCCCGCAGGCGCAGAGCATCAGCACGGCCAGAAGTGCGAGAAGCGCGCGCGGCAGGCGTTTCATCCGTTCACCTCAGCGCTTGAGGCGTCGAACGTCAGCGTGTAGTCGATCTCGTGCGGCGTGCTCATGGCGGTGGTATCGCCGACCACGGCAAGCGGCGTATCCAGCGCGGCGACGGGGATCTCAAACGTCGAGCCGTTTTCGGTCGAGAGTACGTCGCAGCGCTCGCCGTCCACGAGCATATAGTCATAGTGGCTGCTGCTCCAGACGATCGTGGCGGTCATCTTGCCGTCCGCGACCGTCAGCGTACAGGGTGACTGGATGCTCGCCTTGCCGCTGCCGCCTTCGAGCGTCACGGCGATCGTGTAGGTGCCGTCGGCCAGCGTCTCGGCGGGCGCGGCGGCGTCGTCTTCCTTCAAAACGGCGTTCGTCACGGAGACCTTGTGGTCGTACCACTTGCCCTTCGTGCCGATGATGGCGACGTCGAACTCCTCGTCCAGCGCGGGCACGGGGATATCAAAGCCATTGACCTCCTCGCTCAGGCCGTCGGAATAGGTGACGGTGTCGGTCGCGGGCTGCAAGAGCGACGCGCCGTCCTTCTGCGCGTCCTCCGCCGTGCCACAGAAGAGGTTCAGAATGCTCTTGGACGGCAGGCTGATGTGGATCGTCATCTGGCCGTTTTCGACCGTCAGCGTACCCTTGCCCTCGCAGGCCTCGTTCACGTGGAACATGCTGCTGTCGGTATTGAAGTCCGCGGTGTAAACGCCGTCGGCGAGCGCGGACTCAGTGTTGTTGTCCTGCGGATTGCCGTCCTCATTCTTCTGCCCGCAGCCGAAAAGCAGCGTGCAGAGCAGCAGCGTGGTCAGCATCAGTGTCAGTGTTCTTTTCATTGGGAAATACCTCCATCCGGAAAAGGCTCCGAAGCGGTGCACAATCGCTTCGGAGCCCTTTGGGTCTATTTACGCGTTCAGGGCGTCAATGGCGGCCTGGGTGTGGGCGATGTAGAGCGCCTGCACATCGGCAATCTCGCCGAGGCCCGCGATCTGGCAGTCGACGGTGAAGTCGGCAGCCTCGAACATAGTCTTCCAGGAATCGTCGTCGCTGCCGGCCATGTCGTTGTTGGCGTGATCACCCGCAACGACCATCAGCGGGCGCAGGATGACGTTGGTGTAGCCCGCGGCCTTGACGGCCTCGATGACGGACTCGCAGGAGGTCTCCTCCGGCTCGCCCTCGACCGTGCCGATGAAGACATTCTCATAGCCAAGGTTCTGCGTCTGGGCGCTCATCTGGCTGTAGCTGACCTTGGCGACGTGTGCGGTGCCGTGGCCCATGAAGACGAACGCGGTACCGGCTTCCTTGGCAGCCTCGAGAGAGTCAAAGCCGCTTGCCTCGACCGCGGCGGCGGTGATGGCCTTGGCGACAACTTCCTTGTCGGCGTTGATGACGGTCGCGTCGCTGCCGACCTCGCCGAGCAGGGGTTCAGCGATGGAGACGGACTCGAACTGATCGCGATACTCGTCGATGGCGGCGCACATTTCGTCATACTCCGCGCCGTGCATCAGGTGCGTCGGCTGCACGACGAGGTTCTTGACGCCGTTGGCCACAGCGCGGTCGAGCGCCTGGGTCATGTTGTCGATCTTCTCGCCGTCGCGGGCCTGAATGTGGTTGATGATGATCTGAGCCGTGAAGGCGCGGCGGACGGACCAGTCGGGATAGGCCTCCTGCAGGGCGTCCTCGATGCTCTTGATATCGTTGACGCGGCTGTCGTTGTAGGACGTGCCGAAGGAAACGACCAGAAGCTCGTTCTCGCCGATCTCGTCCTGATTGCGGGGATCGTCCTTGGACGCATCGCCCGTGTCAAGGCCGAAGTACTCAGGGCTCGCTTCCTCACCCTCGACCATGGCCTTCTGCTCGTCGGTCAGTGCGTCCCAGGCAGCCTTGGCAGCCTCGCACTGCGCGTCGGTCTCATCGGTGCGCTCCTGAACATAGATCGCGTCGATGAGCGCGGCGACATTGTCGGCCGCGGCCTTGTCGGTGTCCTCCGTGTTCTGCGTGTCGTCGGCAGCATCGTCCTTCTTGCTGCCGCAGGCGGTCAGTACGCCCAGCAGCATCACAGCTGTGAGCAGGATTGCAAGTGCTTTTTTCATGTTTCTCTTTACCTTCTTCTTCAAAAATCGTTCTGAAAGAAATATAAAAGCGGCCATGGTGACCCACAGCCGCTCTCATGATTCCAACCAGCAACACCGCGCCGCGAAAAAATCGCGCCGCGGGTAAACTCGCAGAAATATCAGCCTGTGTGCAGCGGGCTTGAGATTTCTCGCAGAGGCAGGTCTCCTGACTTCGTTCATCGCGGCGCTGCCCTTCCCAGTTTCCCAGTGGCTCCGCAGGCCGTTCCCGTACACAGTGACTGCATCGTTCCGGATTCGCACCGGATTCTCTATTCTCCGCCTCGCGGCGGCACCTCTGCGATACAATTTTACATTTTTTCAGACATAGCAGATTATAGCATTTCCCGTCGAATTGTCAATGAGAAAAGCGCGGCAGCGTGGGATGAAGCGGCAAAAATCCGCCCGGTCCGCAGGCCGATAAGGCGTGCAGACCGGGCGGTGGGTGAACCTCACTGGTTTTACTTTTTTTGCGTAGCACGCCATCAGCCAATGCCACAAAGATGACGAGTACCGGCAACAGCAGGCCGAGAAATGCATAGGGCAGATAGCTCAGCGTGGCAACGCCGAGAATACCGAAGCAGTAGATGCCGCATCTGTTCCACGGGACAAGCGGAGACGTGATTGCACCGCCGCAAAGCAGCGCACGGCTCAGATCGACGCGGGACATCCCGCGACGGTCATATTCCTCGGCATACATTTGACCAGGGACAGAGATACCAAGATACTGATCCGGCAAGATCATGTTCATGCAGACACAGGAGATTGCGGTCAGCGCAGTCAGTCCGCCACAGCCCTTGACGTGGGAGACGATCGGCGCGATCATCGCCGAGATCTGCCCCGTCTTCTGCATCAGTCCGCCGAATGCCATGGCAATGATAATGATGGAGATAGCGTGCATCATCGACTCGAGACCGCCCGCCGTCAGCAGCTCGTCGAGCAACGCAACGCCGGTATGACCAACATAGCCGGAAAAGCCGATGGTAAAGATATCGCCGAACGGCATACCCTGCACCGTGACCGCGATGATGATACCAGAGATGATACCGGCAACGACTGCCGGAATGGCAGGGAATTTGATGCTGATGCATGCGATCATAACTATGATTGGAATCAAACTGACCGGCGAGATGAGAAATGCGCTGTCCAGCCCGTCAAGCAGCGGAGCGATATTCTCTGCCACACCTGAAGCATCGCCTTCTCCGTAGCGAAGGCCGGCAATAAAGTAGAACACTTCTGATATTGCAAAGCCCACAAGCGCAATCGGCATAGCTCGCTTCATCAGGTCAAAAATCCCGCAGTCCACGACTGCCGCGGTGAGGTTCGTCGCATCAGAGAGAGGGGAAATAATCTCCCCAAGATAGGAGCCAGTAATGATACTGCCAGCAACTATTGGAGACGGCACGCCCAGGGCAATACCGATGCTCATAAATGCAAGACCGACCGTGCCAACCGTTCCCCATGCGCCGATGAGCACGCCGATAAGCAGTAGGATCATCACTGCCTCTAACGACTGGGCGATACCGGAAAGCATCCCCTCAAGGATCTCCTCCCAGGAATGTCCAAGCCAAAGTGCGACAAGCGCTGCAATCGTACAGCTGAAGATCAGCGGGATCTGCGGTTCCGCACCGCAAACCACCACACCGATAAAAATCAGCACCGCCGTGCTCACAAGGCTGATGAGTCCATGGTAAAATTTTGCTTCATGTTTGTACAACAACGACCGCCACCGCGGTCGTTTTTTTTATGCGGCGAGCACAGCAACACCGCGCCCGCATGCAGTCTGTCGCCGTGCTACCGTCACACGCGCCTCACGGTAGTAAGGCGCGGTTAATAGTGGTGCCGAATCGCAGGGATTCATGGCGAAGCCATGTACACCGCCCCCGATTCGGCAAGCATTGCAGCTCTTCAAGCTACAGACCGGCAATGAGCGGGGTCGAGGGGGAAGGCCCTCGTCCCTTTCTCTTGGGGGGTGTAAGGGGGGCTGTTCTCTTTCCGAGGAAAGAGAACAGCCCCCCTTTTGCGCACTCCCGCGCCGCGCGGGAGATTATTTCACGTTTTATTAAAACGCGATCACACCCAAATGCTCGAGCAAGATCTTGAGCCCGATCAAAATGAGAATGACGCCGCCGGTGAGCTCGGCGCGGCTCTTGTAGCGCGAGCCGAACACATTGCTGACGTACACACCCGCAATCGAGATCACAAACGTCGTGCAGCCGATGATCGTGATGGCAGACACAATATTCACCTGTAAAAAAGCAAACGTCACGCCGACAGCCAGCGCGTCGATGCTCGTGGCGACGGCGAGGATCAGCAACTCCTTGAAGTTGACGCCCGCGTAGGGCTTTTCCTCTTCTTCCTCCTCTTCGCGGCTCTCCTTGATCATGTTAAAGCCGATCAGCGCGAGCAGGACGAAGGCGATCCAGTGGTCGAAGCGCTCGATATACTCTGAAAACTGGCTGCCGAGAAGGTAGCCCGTCAGCGGCATCAGCGCCTGGAAGCCGCCGAAAAAGAGGCCGATGCAGAGCGTATACTTTTTGTCGATCTTCTGCATGGAAAGGCCCTTGCAGATCGACACGGCGAAGGCGTCCATCGAAAGCCCGATGCCGATGAGGAACAGCTCGAAAAATGTCATGGTAAGATCCTCCAAACAACAAAAAAATCAGGCGCGGTACCGCACCTGAGCATAAGAAAAGAGACACAGGTACAGCGAAGCCATACTTGAGTCTCGTTGTTTAAGACAAGCCAGACCGCAAAAGCGGTCAGTCTGTTGACTTGCCACGCCATCTAAAGCAGTTGACGCCATCTACTCCCTCAAAGTAGGGCACAGTATATCATATCGCCGCATGGCCGTCAAGCATTCTTTGACTCGCATTCAGACATTTTTCATTCAATGTATCATTATTTCTGAATCATTCGATAAAAATATGAAATCATTGACAAAAGTTCCCTTGCCATTCCCACGCTGCTGTGCTAAACTAAATATTAAATTTAGGAAAGGATGTCCTCACACCGCTATGGAATTCTTATCGAACAAGCCCCTTCTCATCACCGACACCATCCTGCGCGACGCGCACCAGTCGCAGGCTGCCACGCGCATGACGCTCGAACAAATGCTCCCCGCCTGCGAAATTCTCGACTCGATCGGCTACTACTCTCTCGAGTGCTGGGGCGGCGCCACGTTCGACGCCTGCCTGCGTTTTCTGGATGAGGATCCGTGGGAGCGGCTGCGCCAGCTGCGCGCCCACCTGCCGCACACGAAGCTCCAGATGCTCTTCCGCGGCCAGAACATCTTAGGATACAAGCACTATGCTGACGACGTCGTCGACGAGTTCTGCGGCAAGTCCATTGATAACGGCATCGACATCATCCGCATCTTCGACGCGCTCAACGATGTGCGTAACTTAGAGCAGGCCATCAAGTCCACGAAGAAATACGGCGGTCAGGTCGAGGCCACTCTCTCCTACACCATCTCCCCCATCCACAATGAGGATTATTTCGTGAAGCTCGCTAAGGAGCTCGAGCAGATGGGCGCGGACGCTCTCTGCATCAAGGACATGGCGAACCTGCTGCTGCCGATGGATGCCTACTCCCTTGTCAAGCGCCTCAAGGAGACCGTCAGCATCCCCATCCACCTGCACACGCACAACACCAGCGGCACGGGCGACATGGTCAACCTGATGGCCGCGATGGCGGGCGTCGACATTGTCGACACCGCGCTCTCCCCGCTCGCCAACGGCACGTCCCAGCCCGCGACGGAGTCCCTCGTCGCCACGCTCAAGGGCACGCCGCGCGACACGGGCCTCGACCTGAACAAGATGAGCGAGGCCGCCGTCCACTTCCGCAAGGTCGCGGATGAGCTCAAGGCGAGCGGCGCGCTCGACCCGAAGGTGCTGAACGTCGACACGAACACGCTCCTCTATCAGGTCCCCGGCGGTATGCTCTCAAACCTCATCTCCCAGCTCAAGCAGGCGGGCAAGGAGGACAAGTACTACGACGTGCTCGCTGAGATCCCGCGCGTGCGCGAGGACTTCGGCTATCCCCCGCTGGTCACGCCGTCCAGCCAGATCGTCGGCACGCAGGCCGTGCTGAACATCATCACCGGCGAGCGCTACAAGATGGTCCCCAAGGAGTCCAAGGCCATGCTGCGCGGCGAATACGGCAAGCTGCCCGGAACGGTCAACGAAGAGGTCCGCGCCAAGGCGGGCATCAAGCCCGAGGACGTCATCACCTGCCGCCCCGCCGACCTTCTGGAGCCCGAGCTTCCCAAGTACCGCGAGGAGTACAAGGACCTTGCCAAGAGCGAGGAGGACGTGCTCTCCCTCGCGCTGTTCCCGCAGGTCGCACCCAAGTTCATCAACCGCCGCAACCTGCGCACGCCGAAGCCGCACCGCACGATGGCTCCCATCGCGCACCGCGAAGCGAAGGAGCGCGCCGTCGCGCCCTTCTCCCGCAAGTAAAACGCAACGAAAAATCGCCCTTCCAAATGGAAGGGCGATTTTCTTATTTTGTCAGGTCGAGCTGCATCTGCACGTGCGGGATGCCGTCCTCTAAAAATTCCTCCGACGTCTGGCGGAAGCCGAAGTCCTCGTACATCTTCTTCACATACGTCTGCGCTTCGATCGTGATCTTATCGGCGCGCAGCTCCTCTTTCGCCGTGTCGATGGCCGCGGCGACGATCTTGCTGCCAAGGCCGCAGCGCCGCTTCACGGCGATCACGCGGCCGATAGAAACCTCAGGGAACGTCGCGCCGCGCGGCAGGACGCGCGCGTAGGCCTCAATGCCGTCCTCGTCCCGCAGCCAAACGTGATAGGCGTCCTCGTCCGCGTCGTCGACCTCCTGATAGTAGCACTTCTGCTCCACAACGAAGACCGACACGCGCAGCCTGTAAATTTCATAGAGCTCTCGCGCCGTGAGCTCGGAAAAGTGCTTGACGAACAATTTCATGCGCTTTTCCTCAGCGGATGAAGTGCGTGGCGATGCGCTCTTCCTTTTCAGGCAGGCCGAACTGCTCCTTGCCGAGCGCGATGCTCTTCATCAAAAACGTCATGTTGCGCGCGAGCGTGCGCATCGTCTGCCGGCCCTCGCTGTCCTGCTCCGCCTCGCCGGGCGTGCGGCCGTGGATGCTGTTCCAATACTGGCTGGACGCGACCGGCATGCCGGAAATCGTGAAATACTTATTGAGCTCATCGAACGTCGCCGAGCAGCCGCCGCGGCGCGCGCAGACGACGCTCGCGCCGACTTTCATCGTCTTATCGAACGACGAGATATAGAAAAGACGGTCGAGGCACGCGACAAGCGTCGCGTTCGCGGACGCGTAATAGACGGGGCTCGCCACGACGAGGCCGTCCGCCTCCTCAAACTTCGGCTTGAGCTCGTTGACCACGTCGTCAAAGACGCACTTGCCGAGCTTGCCACAGGCTCCGCAGGCCGTGCAGCCGCGCACGGCCTGATTGCCGATGAGCACGGTCTCGACCTCCACGCCGCTTGCCTTGAAGATCTCCTCCATCTCACGCAGTGCGACGGCGGTGTTGCCGTTTGCGTGCGGGCTGCCGTTGAGCATCAGTACCTTCAAATTTTTCATTGCTGTCTCCTCCTGTATCCTCCGCGCGCCGCTGAGCGCTTGCCTTGCTCAACGCGCACTGTTTTCTATTCTCTCGTCGATCTCGCGAAAAAGCCGCCGGTAGTCTTCGTTCGACCAAATTCGTTTCGGCCGCCAGCAGTCCCGCAGCTGTCGCAGCGCGGGCGAATCGCCGCAAAAGGCTTTCACCCGCTGCGCCGCGAATTCATTGGCGTCCACCTCGTAAGGAAAGCCCAGATAAGCGTCACGAAACCTCTCTTCTCCGCCGTCCAAGCGGCACTCCTGCCAGGTTTCGCCGCGCAGGCGAAAGCACGTTCCATCATAGAGCACCACGTAGGGAAGGCTTACGCGGATCATCGCGTCGAAGCGCTCGGGATGCTGGTACTGCTCCGCGTGCCGCAGCTCGTGGATAAGATAGAACATCGCCTCGTACTCCGGCGCGCTTTGCAGCACGGCCGGATTGAGAAAAAGCGTTTTTTTCGCCGGATCAAATGTGCCGTTGGCCGTCTCGTATCCCTGCGGCATGTCCCACGAAAGTACGACGGACAGTCCGCGCTCTGCGCAGATGCTTTCGACCAGCGTGCTCCATTCCGTCTGTCCCATGGGGTGGCCTCCTCTCGATTACTCCTCGCCCGCGTCCCCTGACATGCGGTGGGCTTTGCGCTCTTTTTTGTAGCGGTACATGTTGTGGTCGGCGCGGTCCTTGACCGTGACGACGTTCTCGTTTGAAATCTCTGCCGAGCCGAACGACACCGTCGGCAGGAAGTCGAGCTCCTTGCGGCGCTCGCTCAGCCGGCGCACAAAGTCCCGCGCACAGGCGTGCTCCTTGTCGCCGTCGCGCAGCAGCACGCAGAATTCATCGCCGCCCGTGCGGTAGCAGTAACCGTGACGCGCATAGGCCTTCTTGATGCACGCGGCGATCTCGGCGAGGCAGATGTCGCCTTTCAGATGGCCGTAGCAGTCGTTGACCTGCTTGAAGTCGTCCACGTCGAAGACGACGAGCACCTCGCCGCTGCGGCACATTTCCACCGCGCGATTGAGATAGCTGTTCTGATTCAAAAGGCCGGTCAGCGCGTCGAGCTGGTTCCACATCTCGCTGCAATAGATGAAATACAGCACCGAAAGCAGCGTGACGCACAGCCATGTCACGTGCAGCTGCGGCAGTGCGATCTGGATGATCGTCTCCGCCGCCAGAAAGACGATGAGCGGATAGATCAGTATGCGGCTGCGATTCTGGAACACGCGCGCCGTGATGGCCGTACAGGCCGCGAGGTAAACCAGCGCGGCAAAGTACGCCGTGACGTAAAACGCGAAAAAGTCGCCGCGCGAATAGAGATTCTCTTCGCTCACGGAGAACACCATCCCGCCCGGCAGCGTCAGCGCCAGCGAAATGAGATATGCCGCCTCGCACGCGACCGCCGTTTTGAACCCGCGCCGGACGCCCTGCTTTTTGTCCAGCACATACACAAGGCACAGCGACACCGCGGGCGACAGGCCAAAGCCGAGGTAGTTCGACAGAATATTCAGCCAGCGCAGATGCACCGGTGCGCCGTCAACCAGAATCGTGATGACCTCGAGGATCGAGATCACGCCGATGAGCACAAAGGCGAGGAAAAAGCCGCGCTTCTGCTTTCCGTTGAGCGTTTCGCTCAGCTTTGTGAGGATGCACATGAACGTCAGCACGAAGAGGTCGATCGTCGTTAAAACCAAAAAATACTGATCTATCATAAAATCAAAAATACCTTCTGCCAAAATTAAAGGCCGATGATCCGGCCCGACAAAAATCTCTTCATTTGTCCTCTTTGAGATAAACTTTTTTTACTATATCACAAAGTTTGACATTTGCAAAGCGCGGAATGCGACGCACAAAAATTTTACATATCCCGCGCAGGGCCAAAACGCGGTAAAAATTCACATATCTTACGATTATCCGCCCTGCGCATCCCCAAATTACGGAATAATTGTGCATTGTGCAAGGCATATATTTCCCGTATAATGCAACCATTCCGCGGTCTTTGCGGAAAATCGGAAAAAGGGGCTCCGCCCCGAAACAAAAAAAGGAGATTTGCAATGAAAAAAACTGTCACTCTGGCGCTCACCCTCGCGCTTGTGCTGGGCCTTCTGTCCGGCTGCGCCAACAATGACACACCGGCTGATAACGCCGAGAACAGCAAGGCAGCGGAGACTGCCGAAAACTTTACCGACGAAATGAAGATCCCCTACGCTGTCGACCTGTCCCCTGAGGACGGCGCGGACTCCGTGGAACGCAGCGGCGACCATGAAAACTCGCCCTACTTCGCCCACCCCGACGTCTACAACATGGAGTCCACGGACACGCTGACCGTGCTGACCCACTTCAGGACCATGCAGCAGACCAGCGAATGGTCCTGCGGCGTGACGGCGGCGCTGATGGTACTCGACTGGTACGATGCGCTCGGCGACTGGAACGAAGAGTCCCTCGCGGCGCTGCGCCACTCGCTCGACGGCACGGAGCTTGAGGGCTATCCCGGCACCACACTCAACCAGGCCATTGACATTTTCAACGGCGTAGGCGGTTTTGATATAATATCCTCCAACGACTATCCCGACGGCATCTGGCTCGACGATATTCAGGGCTGGCTGAGCGAAGGCAAGCCCGTTATGATCTGCTGGAACGACTGGGGCGGCCACTGGCAGACCATCATCGGCTACGATACGATGGGCACGGAAAATGAGAACGACGACGTCTTCCTCGTCGCCGACTCCTACGACACCACCGACCACAATCAGGACGGCTACGGCATCTATCCCGCCGAGCGCCTGATGTACAACTTCACGATGTACGGCGCGTTCCCTGAAAGCGAGGGTGGCAGCGACATGCTGTTTCTTGTCGCCTCTCCCAGCGCGAAATAACGATCCAAACGCAGCAAAAAGCAGCAGGCCATCGGTCTGCTGCTTTTTTCGTTTCACTTACTGTCTGCAAATTTTGATAAGCAGGAGCTTTCCATCCCGCACGGAGATTTTCGCGGTCTTTCCGGGCAGGACCTCGTTGCTCACGCCGTACTGGTATTCGCACGTGATCTCCGCGCCGTCGAGCGGGTACTTCGCCTCGCGGATGGTCACTCCCTTAGCGCAGCCCGTGATGTTGAGCAGCGAGAAGAACGGGTATTTATCCTCGATGGAGACTTCGTCCTTCGAGACGATCTGCATCTCCGAATAGTCGTCCACGATCTCCGCCTTTTTGCCGAGCGAATCGAGGTAGAGCAGGATCGACACGTTGCCGAGCGTGTGGTCGAGCCGCGCGCCGATGACGCCGATGAGCAAAAAGACGTCATACCCGCGCTGCACCATTGTCTTGACGGCGAAGACCGTGTCGGTGTCGTCCTTTTCACACGGGAGCACGATGGTCTCTACATCGAGGTGCGGATTGCAGTGCGAGTCAAAGTCGCCGACGATCAGCGCGGGCTTCACCCCCAGCGCCTCCATGTGCTTGAGGCCGCTGTCGCAGAAGACGATCACATCGTCCGCTCTCAGATATTGCTTTACGCGCGCATAGTCGCCAATGTCCGCGCCGCCGACGATCACGCAGCGTTTTTTCTCGCTCACTGTCTCATCTCCCATGCCATCTGCCAGAAAGCCATCTCGTAGCGCGAGCAGGCGATGAAAATGTCCTCCAAATGCCGGAGCTGCTCTTCCGTATAGTGCTCGGACAGGCGGTCGAGCGTTTCGATCAGGATGACATTGCCCGCGGCGTACTCGTCCGAGGCATAGCCGCGGATCCAGTCGCCGTAGAACGCATCGTCGACCGACTCGGGGCGGTTCGCAACGATCTTCTTGGCGATGACCTCGTAGCTGTAGGCGCACGAGAGCACCGCCGCCAAAACCTCGATCTCGCTCTCATCATAGGCGACACGGACCATGTACGACGTGTAGGAGAGATTATCGAGCGAGGGCTTCATCGCATCGATCTCCTCCTGCGTCACTTCAAACTTACCCATGTAACCCTTGTGCACGTCCAGCTCGCCGTTCATCACGTTGATGTACTTGGCGAAGAGGTTCGCCGTCTCGACGCTTTTCGCCTTGGCGACGCCCACGGCGTAGGTCTTGGCATAGTCCTTGAGATACAGAAAGTCCTGCATGATGTAGTAGCGGAACTTATCACGCTCCAGCGTGCCGTTCTGGATGCCGAGCACAAAGGGGTGCTCGTTGTAGGCGTCCCAGATCGTCTTGCTGGCGTTCAGCAGTCTTTCAGATGTTTTCACTTGGTATTCTCCTTTGCAAACTCGCCCCGCAGGTCAAAATTGTGCTGCATGGGCCCCGCCCCCTTGCCGAGGTCCAGCATTGCCGACAGCGCGCCGGAGATGTACTCCTTCGCCCGCGCGACGGACTCGCTGAGCGAGTAGCCCTTGGCGAGGTTCGACGCGATGGCGCTCGAGAGCGTGCAGCCCGTGCCGTGCGTGTTGGGATTGTCGATGCGCTTGCCCTCGAACCACTGCATCTCGCCGCCTGCGTAGAGCAGGTCGTTGGCGTCGTTCACGCGGTGACCGCCCTTTAAGAGCACGGCGCAGCCGTAGGTGTCGCCGATGCGCTTGGCGGCGCGCTCCATGTCGTCCTTGCTCTCGATCTTCTCGCCGGAGAGGATCTCACCCTCGGGAATGTTCGGCGTGATGACGGTCGAGAGCGGCAGAAGCTCGTCGATGAGCGTCTGCACCGCGTCGGTCTTCATCAGGCTCGAGCCGCTCGTCGCGACCATCACGGGGTCGACCACGATGTTCTTTGCCCCGTAGTGGCGCAGCCGCTCCGCGATCACGCGGATCAGGTCGGAGGACGAGACCATACCGATCTTGACCGCGTCGGGGAAGATATCTTCAAATACCGCGTCCAGCTGCTCTTTTAAGAATGCAGGCGTTGCCTCCTGAATTGCCCTCACGCCGGTCGTGTTCTGTGCCGTGAGCGCGGTGATCGCGGTCATGGCATAAACACCGTTCATCGTCATCGTTTTGATGTCTGCCTGAATACCGGCGCCTCCGCAGGAATCGCTTCCCGCGATGGATAATGCTGTTTTCATCGTTTTTCGTCCTTTCGATTCAAAATGCATCTCTTTTGTTATGCGACAGAGAGTGGTGCCCCCGGTCTGCCGCCCAAAGCCGCGGCTTCAGTCCGCCGCGGTCATTGCCCAGAATTGCTCCAAATGCTCAAAGCCCGTGATATAGCAGTCTGCCAGCACCCTGACCTCGTCCTGGCGCTTCTCACTCTCGTCAAAGACCGCCGCGACGGTAAAGCCGTCCTTTTTCGCGGTCTCGATGGCGTGGATGGCATCCTCGAAGACCACGGTGCTGCCGCGCTGCGCGCCAAAATGCTCCATCGCGCGGCGGAAGATGACGGGCTCGTCCTTGCCGTGCCCGACCTCGCTGCATGTGAAGATCGCGTCAAAGAGGTTCTCAATGCCGCAGCGCCGCAGCGCCGCTTCGATGAGGTAGCGGTCTGTCGCCGTCGCGATGCAGACGTCGACGCCCTTTGCGCGCAGCTCTTTCAAAAACGGGACAACGCCCGGCTTTGGCTGCACCTCGTCGCGGTAAAAATGCTCGATGATGCCATCGATGCCCGCCATGATCTCCTCGGGCGTCTCCGCAAGGTCATACTCTTTTTTCAGGTGCTCCGCCGCCTGCAAGAGGCTCAGCGCGCGCACCTCCTCGCGCACGGTGGGCTTGGGCTCTTTGCCGCGCGAGCGCACATAGCTCTCCGCCACCGTGTCCCAGAGGTACATGGAGTCGAACAGCGTGCCGTCAAAGTCAAAGATCACGCACTTGAGCTTCATGCGTTCACCATTTTTTCCGACAGCGCGCGCAGCTCGCGGCATTCGCTTTCGATGTCCTCCGCCGAGAAGATGGCGCTGACCAGCGCCACACCGTCAACGCCTGTGCCCGAAAGCTCGAGGATGTTGCTCTTGTTGAGCCCGCCGATGGCCACGACCGGAATATCGACCGCGTCACAGATGGCCTTGAGCGTTTCCTTCGGAAGCACGTCGACGTCCGTCTTTGTCGAGGTCGAGAACATCGCGCCCACGCCGAGGCAGTCTGCCCCGTCGCGCACGGCCTGCTTCGCCTCTTCGACGGAGTGGACAGAGACACCGACCATCATGTTGTCGCCGACCTTTTCGCGCACCTTCGCCGCGGCCATGTCCTCCTGCCCGACGTGCACGCCCTCGGCGCCGCAGGCGATAGCGACGTCCACATTGTCGTTGATGAACAGCGGCACGCCGTAGCGCTTGCACAGCGCCGCGATCTGCTTCGCCTCTTCGAGGAAATCCTCGTCGCCGAGCTTCTTTTCGCGCACCTGCACACAGGTCGCGCCGCCCTTGAGCGCGCATTCGACCTGCTCGTATAAGCTCTGTCTGCCGACCCACGCGCGGTCTGTGACGGCGTAGAGCAGCATCGTCTTCTTATCGCACTTCATACTTTGCGCCTTCCTCCAGCTGTTCGGGCGTCATGTTGTAGATGGCGTCGATGATGTAATTGCGATAGGTGGAGTTGCCATCCTGCGCGGAAAGGCGCGCGTGCGCGATCTCGCCGGCAAGGCCCATGGCGCAGACCGCCGCCGCGGCAGCCTCCAGCGGATGCTCGGGGTTCGCCGTCACATACGCCGCCGTCATGGCGGAGAGCTGGCAGCCCGTGCCCGTGATGGAGGACATCATGGGGTGGCCGTTTCGGATGCAGTAGGCCTTCTTGCCGTCCGCCACAATGTCGATCGCGCCGGTGATGGCGACGACCGCGTCCGTCTTTTCGGCAAAGGCCTTGGCGAACGCGACCGCGCTGTCAAGGTTCTCCTCACTTACCTTGTCCGCGACGTCAGCGTCCACGCCCTTGGTCGTGCCGCTGCCGGAGGCAAGGGTTTTGACCTCGGAGATGTTGCCGCGAATGACGGTGAACTTGACCTCTTCGAGGAGCTTCTGCGCCGTCTCCGTTCTCAGTTTCGAAGCGCCCGCGCCCACGGGATCGAGCACGACAGGGTGAGAAAGCGCGTTCGCGCGCTTGCCCGCAAGAAACATCGACTCGATCGTGCGCTTGTTGAGCGTGCCGATGTTGATGTTCAATCCACCGCAGATCGTCGTGATCTCCTCGACCTCGCTTTGGTCGTCCGACATGATGGGCGACGCGCCGCAGGCCAGCACGATGTTGGCGCAGTCGTTCACCGTGACATAGTTCGTGATGTTGTGGATGAGAGGGCACTTGCCCCTCACGTTTTCGAGCATTTTCTGAAACATATCTGTTTCTCCTTTCTGAATAAAAAACAGGAGGCGCCCACAACGGGCGTCTCCTGTAAAAAGCCATGAGGTCAACTTCCTACGGCGGCATTACCCGCATCAGGTGAAAGGGTCGAAGTTGGAGCACTTCCTCTCAGCCCGCCTGCACGAGCTCCCCTGTTTTTTCTTGAACGATTGTATTATACGCTTTTTTTCGGCATCTGCAAGGGGGAAATGATTCAAATGCCGCAACTCGTCGATCAAAGCGCTTTATCCATTCCGCCGCGGCGGTTTTCCGGAACGGTCAGCGCTGCAATTCACTCTTTGGTGAGCAGGCAGACAGCCTCGATATATGCATCATTGTCCAAACTTAAGCTCATATCCTCTGCAACGATTGGAAGTCTGAACTTGATGGACTTGAACCACTGGCCATTAGGCTGCCGTTCCTCATAGATCTGGATTTCGGAAAGCAGCGATTCCATGAGCTGCCGCTTTTCCTGATCGTCCATGACGGAATAGAGCTTATCAAAGTAAATCA